>ENA-OPWR01000268-OPWR01000268.1-human-gut-metagenome-genome-assembly--contig:-NODE-268-length-52247-cov-3.605035_pt1 | contig 52247 bp, 52 predicted proteins | sample MGYA00241507_ERZ502006 | MGnify/ENA primary metagenome ERZ502006 (study PRJEB25962, sample SAMEA2043041) | human gut metagenome | biome: human gut; feature: human-associated habitat; material: faeces...
ATCTGAATGTAGTCAGGGTCTATAACATCAATATAACGGAAGAGATGTTCTGCCAGCGTCCGGCTATCAGCATCTCTCGGTTGACCGCCTTTAGCTTTCGAGAAGTTGGTACACTCCAAAGAAGCATGAAGCATTATCATCGAATCAGGATATAATTCACGGATACGTTCAACAATAGTATTTATCGGTGAAAGCTCCAGTGTACGAATATCCTCAATGAAATGAAGTGCATCAGGAATGTTGGCATCATGTGAAAGGACAGCATTCTTATCGTGATTCACACAGCAAACGACTTTTGCACATCTATTGCCATTTAAACGGGCTTCTTCCACGCCTTCCGACAAACCACCGGCCCCACAGAATAGGTCTATGACAAATAATTCAATGTCGGACAACCCTTCTAAGCTGCATAATATCTCTTTCAATGATTTCATAACTCAATCAATCTCCTTCGGTTTCCAGTCATTAGGAACTTTTGCCCATTCTCTGAAAGCACTGTTGAATCCGTCCAAATCGGAAAACATATCCATCTTGGCGGTATCGGTGGTTACAAGGGTGGCGAACTCTTTGAAATACTTGTCGGCAACTCTAACAAAGTCGTTGTGCAGCTTCTTCAAGTTTCCAAGCAGAAGACCGTTTTCAGCCATTAAGTCGCTCGCTTCTTCCACCAAGCTGTTGGCTTCACAGTTCAGCAGGTGTGCAGCGGATAGCAACATGTTCATTCTGTCAATGCTACCATTGGCTACGGCGGCGTCAATTAGTTGTTTTCTTGGTTTCATAATCGTGTATCTTTTTTTCATCAGTTACAAGTAAGTCCTTAAACAATAGTCCGCTATCCAGTAGCAGACAAAATAAAAAGCGGCATACGCTGTCAGGATTGACAGAATAGTCGCTATCAGTTTTATATCTTTCATCTTCGGCTTTCCCCCTCGATTTTTATCACATTGAACATCTCTTTCACCCGGTCGGCAATATAATCCCCATACCGTTGGGAAAACTCCTTGTCCGGGTCCAGATTGGTAGTCATGTGGGTGTAGAAACAATATCTCTGCTCATAGCGCAGTTGCAAGACGGTCTGAATGGCATTGATGCCCGTACCAAAGTGTTTGGCATCCATAGGTTCCCGTCCCACCTCGTCAATGGCAAGATTGTGCATACATGACCTGTCTGTGTATAGGTTCAACCCGACAATTCCTTTCTCGGCAAACAGCAAGGCAATCTCGGCAGCACTGGTGAACTGAAAGGTCAATCCGGCATCCGCACCGCCAATACAATAACGGGCAATTTTTGCCGCATAGTTCTGTAATCCTTTCAGCAAAGTGGACTTGCCCACCCCAATAGAGCCGTGTAATAATAATCCCTTGCTTACATCCAATATTCCGGGAATCCCCCAAACCCATTGATAAAGGGCTTTCAATAATTGGCGATTACTATCATCAACCATAAAGACTGGCGAGATTGTCTTCATAGATACTACGAGTTGGTTGCGCCAATACATGTCAACCTGCTCCCTGCTCCATTGCTTATGGTTAGCTCTGTTTGCCGAAGACAATTGATTTGATACCGGCAGAGCTTTCGTCCGGCTTTGCATCTGTTTTCCGATTGCTTCCATTGTATTTTAAATTTAGCCATTCTTGATAATCTCTCTCCGTTCCAGTAAACACCACACCTGTCCAACCAGATTCTATCGCTCTCTCAACCTGCCTGATAGCAAATTCTTCTTCAAATTTGGAAAGTTTATCAAGTGAAAGTTGCAAAGCGTAATTAAGTTTCTTTTTCCATTTCGGTGTCTGACGAAGCGTTTCCCAAGCGGACATGAATGCTATTGAAGAAAACGGATAGACCAGAGGTTTTTCATCCTTTATCTCCTTTCGGGATTTTTTCTTTGGAAGTGGGGAGCTCTCGTGCGTATGCGCGAGACTATCCTCTTGTTTTATGTTTATATTATCTATAATATGTGGAATTTGACTTTCATCCGCAAAATTTACGGATGATATTGCGAATGATGTTATTTTATCATTCGCAAATTTTGCGGATGATGTTGAAGATGATATTGAGGAGGTGTCTATATTACTACTAACGTTTTCACCCGCAATATCATCCGAAGTTTCATCCGCATTTTTTGAGGATGATATTGCGGGAGATATTGAGGACGATATAACATCATCATCTATGCTTTTGACAAATGAATAATAGCATCCTATACGTCTATCCTTGCTGGTTTTATAGTATATGAGCTGAGCGCCAGCAAGACTTTCCCTTGATTTACGCAAAGTATTATCAGATATATCCAAATTAGCACAGAGCAGGCTACTACGGATGAAAAACACTTCTTTCCACTTCATATCATTACAGATAGCAACAAGTTCGTGATAAAGAGCCTGAGAAGCTGTAGAAAGATAAGTGTCACCCCGAACCTTACGGAGTTTGGAAATCAATTGATAGCTGTTCATAAATGAAAATATCTGTTTGCCGCACATTCATCAAAAGACTTCACACGCTCAATAAGATGTTTCTGTCTTTGTCTGAAGGCTAAATTATTATCATACTTATTATGACATTCCCTGCATAATCCAACGACATTTAAGGGATTGGTATAGTGTTCCGGGTACATACTCTTAGGAACAAGATGTGCAGCGTCCGACATCGGTCTACCACAAATTGCACAACATGGAGGTAAGTTCTTCTTTATTGCAGCAACCTCTCTATTCAACTGTGCTTGTTTCCTGCTTATCTGTCTCATGGTCAAATAAATTAGTATTACGGTGTTTTTGAATCAATCTTTCAACACGGTCTATTTCACTATCAATAAATTTTTCTTGTTTTTTTGCTGGTACGTAAAGTACCAGAGGAACGAATACAAAAATATTTCTTTTGCAAACGACGAAGTTTTACGACCTCATCATAAAATTGTTTTGCATTCATACAATGACAAGTTGTTGATTTAGAATTAAAAGCCTCGAAGCGCATTCTACGGGATATTACATATAATTCTCATGCAGTTCAGTAGCACTGCTCACTTGATAGCATCGGGGACACTATCCGCATACGCATTACAGAAATAACCATTTGCAACCGAACACTTTCATGTCCCCTTTCCAACACAAGTTTGTGGGAACAGGTGGATTCGAACCACCGACTACCGTTTGTGGTGCTCTCCCGTTAAGCTAAGAGTATATCTTGAGAGACTCGAACTCTCAACCTTCCACCACACACGGCGCTCTATCCGCTGAGCTACATTCCCTCATTTACCCGCCATATCTTCACAGACCGGGCAGGCAGGTTAACAAAGTTATCTTTCATGAACCTTCGCATGGCACTCTTCACAAAGAGTTACCAAACAACCCAAATGTTCCAATTCATGTCCGACAATAGACATACCGCCTATCTGGTAGGTTTTATGATGAATCTCCAGATTATAGGTCTTGCCACACATCCGGCAACAGTGTCCGTCACGAACACGAACCTTACGTTTTACTTCTTCCCAATAGGGGTTATTCTTCAAACTCGTCTGATACTTCGACGGCCTTCCTTTCTTGTACTTCAGTCTCGTCATAGTTCTCCTCTTTTCTCCATGGACTTTCTTCAATCGAAACTCTGTGCCACTCATGGCGTTGTATAGGAATTATCTCACCGTTATTTTCATCAAGGAAATCCTCAATCCAATGTTCTAACCATACATCCTGACCTTCCTCTTCCCAAACCTCTACAACTTCCTCGCCTTTACCAAATTTGCGAAGATTCTTACGGGTATCCTTAACCTCAATATCCGGTAATTCATACCCAAGGGATTTAAATGCTTCCTGGTTCATTTCACCCGAATTGAACAGGTCATTATATTCATGCTTAGGAATCTCTTGCACCAAAGCCAAACGAAAAGCTTCATTCACCCATGAATAATACAAATAATACCCCATTACTGGAATGCGGAAGGTATCAATCATCTTCAAAGGATAATCCTTGAGACCTTTTTTAGCCAAATTAACCAAGTCTTTGAATTGGGTGTTTAAAGCCGAAATCTTTGCTTCAAAATCTTTCTTCTCTGCATTGAATTTTGCCTTCAGACTTTCAAACTGGCTTTCAAGTTCCGGTATTTGTTCCTCGACTATTTCACCATAATTGGCACGAATAATGGATATTTCATACTCATCCATCACCCGGTTAGCAATTACATCCTTTTCTTGGATGGTTACAAAATGTTCCGAAAGTTTTTTCTTCACATCATCCATGCAAATGCAATCAGGAAAAATCACTTCGGGGAATTTTACTGTTGTCGGTAATTTGAATATTATTTCATCCGGCAAATAATCTTTTAAATCTGTCATTTCTTATTGTTTATTCGTTTAATCATTTTCTTGCAACGCCTGCATAAATCTTGAGCGGGGGAAGTCTTAGGCGCATACTTCTCTATTCTTTCAGAACATTGCCTAAGAAGACGCTCTATCGTTTGAATATCGGTTTTGCACAGTTCCATTCATTCAAAATCATCAATGGCCACCGGATGAAGCAGTTTATGGCTCCATTCAGGAAGCTGCATGTCGATAATACCACGGGCACCTTCTTCTGCCTTGGCATCATAGCCGGGAAACCATTTCTTTTCAAAGCAATCTTTAACAATCGAAAGAGCGTAGTGATACTTATATTTCCCATTTGCCAAATCATCGGGAGACCAGAAGAGAACGGCTACATCATAAGGCTCTACCGTCTGCAACATAATCATTATAGTTACATTGAATTTTCGCCCGGTAATACTGCTCATTACTTCCTGATACATACCTTCTGAGAGCTCGTACTTGAGTTTGGCACAATCGTAGTAGAACTTACCAAGGTCATCGGCACGTGTGGTCTTAAAAGAGATTACGGCATTCACACCGATATTCTCTTCTATATTGAAATAATCCGGTCGAACCCTTACATCAAGTTGGGTTTCCTTGTCTCGTCCATAAAAAGAAACTTCCGAACAAGCACCTTTTAAAAGCTGCTGTATGATACCACCACCATACCAGTAGTAGTTCCTTTTCAGAGCATTAATAATCATGCTCATTTCTTCGCTGATGAAAGAATACCCCAAATCAATGCAGGTTTGTCTCAATCTATCCCGGTATTCTTTTAAAACATTGAAATTCCAATTAACGGAAGGAATATCATCTTCAACCTCTTTCACATAGCCTGCTTCTTTCGCTAATAGTTCATTATAATACCGAATCATAGCTAACACCCCTTCTTTGGACGCCTGATTACAATTAGGCTCTACTTTTACAAGTTCAAATAGACGTGGTTCCAGAAATGCCATGTGGGCAAAGGTTCCTAATTGAAAGTGAGGCTTCTCTTTCTCCTCAAAAACCCGTTCCCAATCATAATAGAAAGAGCGCGGTGTTTTAAGAGCATTTTTCAAATTAGAGGAAGAAATATACTTACTTTGAAGATACATTTCCATAGGGTCACGTTTTACACTTCCATTAACACTCAATTCCATCAGGTCAATATTGACAGGAGGCTCATTACAGTTCAAGGCGATAAAATCCAAAACAGTTTCTTTGGTAGGATAATCTTCCGGATTATAGGCAGAGGGGTTAAGTTCTTCCCCCTCTGAAAAATCATCAATATTAAAATCCTCCATCATCCGGCAACAGGTAGGTTAAGACGAAGAGGTCTTACAGACCAATTGTCAGACTGAAAATTATTGGTCTTATTCTTTTTCTTACCCATGTAGGTAATTTTAAGAGGCATACCACTTTTGAGAGAACCGTTTTCTAAATATTGTTCCAGAATACCAACCAACCTACGGGAACCGTTTGTCACTGTCTGAACAGTACCGTTTACTGTCTTTTCAAGAAATGTGGCACAATCCAAATCAATCAGTTCGTCCGGATTAGTTGCACTCAAGACCTTTTGTGGTTTGATTTCCACAAAAAACATTTTCTTGAACTCACCAGCATGTTCAGGCGTCCAGTAGTTGCCACACAAATCTATTGGCAACTCCTGCGCATCTTCCAAAGAAGGAAGTTCATTCTTACTTAAATCCGCTGTTTGGATTTCAAATGCAGAATCTCTTAATACTAAATCTTTCTCATTACTCATAATCGTAAAATTTAAAGGGTTAATTATTCTCTTTCTGTAGAATAGCATCTACATCACTTTTTCGGTACAATCTCTTACCTCCTATTTCCAACCTGCACAAATATCCAATTTTATGCCATCTCCATAAGGTTGACTTATCGGTATGTAGAATCTGACTTGCCTCTTTAATGGTCAAGTAGTCCTCTTCCGGTCTGATGAAAGAGTCCCTGATACCTCTCACTGTCTTTTTTACAAGATGTTCTGCGAACTCTTTCAAATCAGTGGACTTTATAGTCAAAGTAACATTGGCACCACTATTTAAAATATCCTCCATGTTCATTCTCTTACCCTTTCTATATGTCCAATTCTAAATCTTCGTAACCTCCTCATATCACCTTGTTCGTGGCAAAGCGACAGAGAAAATATACACAGTAAGCAACATGCGACGGACACACGGACTATAGGCGAAAAATCCATTGTGAGCCTCACACCGGCTATCCGTTCATAAAGCATTGTTGCAAGTTCTCTCCCATTCCGTACATGCAATATTTCAAAAGCCTTTTGCAATTGGTTATTAATCGTGCTAACCGCCCGGCATTTGAAATTGGCGATTTCCTTTTTCTCATACCCTTGTGCATACATCCGTGCTGTAATCTCGCATTCAGGGGTGAGTTCTGTGAATACCCGTTCCATAATCGTGTGAGTTAGATGACTATGACTCCCTTTTTACAACGACAATACCTTTTTTCGGATAAGACTTTGAAGCCCATTTTTTACCCTCAAGAAGATGCTTGGCATTTAGAAGTGATACGTTGTTGCGGATTGTCTCAAGTGAAGATATAGGCAGCTCTATCGTGGCTCCTCTCTTCATGTTTCTCATTTTCTCTTTACTTTCTACCTTTTCCATAAATGTTATATTAGAATGATTGGTGGGCGTTGACGGACTCGAACCGCCAGTCTCCTCCAATGAGGTGTGTTAACCATTACACCGAACGCCCCAATAAGAAAGGTGCGCTATCTTCACAGACGGTACACCCAGTACAAACACAAAATAAAACACGACAAAACAGTTTATACTAACACTTTTCATGTAACTCCATGCCGGTTATCACTGCAAGTATAACAGACAAAATAAACATTGCAGATGTCAACACGATTCCCGTCATGTACAAAGGGCCATCCTTTATTATGGAATTACATAATATCATTGTCATACAAAGCAGTACAAGCAACGAAAAAGAGAACATAACTATCTTCATAACATCGTCATTGCAACCAGTTCATCACTATAGAATTCTACAAAATCGTGCTTTCCGAACTCTACCATTACTTTATCCCCATTGATGGCGCAAATCGCCCCAATCTTGCTTTCCCATCCGGGATGTTTACACTTAACCGGCATACCTATATATGGCATACGTGATTTATACATACTTTTTCCCATACTAATCGTGTGATTTTAAATTTTACCGCCCGTACAAGGATGAGGTAAAGCGGTGCGCACTTCGCTTTGCCCGTGGCTTTTAGTACGGTAGTAGCACTAACCTTTGCTGCGGTTGTGTACCCTACCCGATTCTCGCTATCGGATGCCAGTCTTTAGCTGTCAATAGGGCTGTCGTGCGTGATATAATCGTGTGATTAATCATCGTAAAAGAACTTCTCGCCCGGCTTTCTGAAAAGCCTATAACTTGCATACAAGCAGCCTAATACTATCAACGCCTCTATCATACAGCCATTCTATCAAGTTGAAACTCTATGTAATCAATCTCTTCTTGAATAATCTCTAAGGCCTCTTCTTTGGTATCGGTATTACAGAAAGCACAAGCCTCTGTGTCAGACATCTTATCAACTCTATCAAGGTCTATACAAGCCTTATCCAAAGCCTTTTCAAGCCCGTAGGCTTCTACACTGTCACATACTCTAAACTGTCTCATATCAGGCGATTTTTAAAAGGTTAGCCTTTTTATAGCATCTGAACTCTTGGCGTTCTGTATCGAAATAAGTTTGAACGGTGTCGTTTTTCTTTCTGTTGTCAGTACCAGTGATGGCTGGCATCAGCTTTTCATTTAGTGTACCGTAGGCTTCTCTCACAGAACCGTCCACCTTTTGAAAGTAGAACTTCACAATCTTGCTTTTCATCTGCAATTTCAATTTCATGTTAGCCCAAGCGCATTTTAATGCTTCTGACATCGTGAAACCGTTCTTGCGAACGAACTGCCATGCAAGGCTCATAACTTCATGTAAAAAACTCTTCGTGCTCATAATCGTGTGATTTAATATGTTTATACTATTTGCATCATCAATCATTTAGTTTATCTTTGCTACGTGATTGATTGATGATGCAAATATATGAACTTTATTCATATAATCAACACTGTGTATGAACTATTTTCATATACAAACGGTTAATTTATGTTTCATGGCTGTAAATCAAGAATTTAAAAACACAATCAATAGGATTAAATATGAATATTCACTCAATCAATCCCAAATTGCTGATAGATTAGGGGTTAAAAAGACATACTTATCTGATATGATAAATGGTCGCGTACCGTATAATGAAACAATGAATAAAAAAGTCAATGATGTTTTCCCCTTGCCGCCAATGAACAAAGTTCATATACAAAAAGAAGACACATTGAAAATCTCGACCTCCGACATTAAAGAAGGTGACTATTCTGGAACATTGGTTTATGATATGGATGCAACTTGCGGAACTGATGACAGAGATATTTATTTCACGCAGGAAGATATTATAGGTTCAGTCAACTTGCCAGGCATTAACAAGGAATCTAAAATAATACGTGCCAATGGTGACTCTATGGAACCCAAAGTGTACGATGGTAACATGGTTGTTATTCGCGAGATTCATAATTGGGATGATATATTTTATGGTCAAATGTATCTCATACTATTAGATGAATACAGGATGATTAAATACATAAGGCGATACGAGCAGGATGAAACAAATTATATTATCCTTCGCAGTGAAAACCCGCTATATGATGATATAAAACTCCATAAAAATAAAATAAGAAAGTTGTTTGTGGTAGAGAATGTACTGTCTGTTAAAACCCAACTATAAAACATGAGATTCAACCAATACACTTGGAACTTATATAAAAATTCCCCAGAAGGAGAAGCCACTATATCCAGCTTTTCTGATAGAAAAGAATGGATTGAAAAAGAGCAGATATTAGAGAAATACAATCCAAGATTGAAAGATAGTTTTAATAAAGATACCATCTGTAATATATTGGAGTGTTTTTGGTGTTATAAAGTATCAGAATATGAAAATATAGAATTTCCCGAATTAGAACAAGCTGGCATCTTATATGAAGAAATCATATCTACCGGGCTACGAATAGAAAATGAACAAGTATTAGATATTGGCGACTTCGACCGGATGCTTGAATACATTCCGTTCTTATCAATAGAACTAAATTACCTGCTTGGCGATTACTTCTTCCCATACCTCTATATTGACCGATTCTATGAACTAAAAAAGTTAGCCGACCATTTTGAAATAGAATTGCCACCAATCCCCAAGAAGCCTAACTACAAAAGCAGGTGCATGTATTATTGGGAACTATGCAAGGTGTTCTACCAGTTCAGAACAGAAAATAGCTTGACACCCGATGAATTGAGTGCATTCATGTACGACTATGTGCCAAATCTCCTATATATGGAGGAAAAAAGTGAAATTCCCAAACCATCACAAGCATGGTTTATTGGGGGATTGATTAGAGGGTATGGCGAGCAATGGACTACCGGATTTTGGCAGTCAAACCAGGAAACGAAAAAGGGAGATATTCTGATTCATTACGAAACAGTACCTATTAGTGCAATCACTTGTTTGTGGACAGCACAAACCGATGGTATTATCGACCCGTTCTTCCACTATTACAGCAACACTTATATAAGCAACAGAATAGACATTCCTCACATCACATTAAAAGAGCTTCGGGAAGATGAATACTTCTCCAGCCACCCGCTCATAAGAAAGAACTTTCAAGGAGTAAACGGATGGCCAATGAGTAGTGAGGATTACTCCGAACTTCTACGGATGATAAAGGCGAAAGGGTTTGATACAGAAACCTTACCAAAGCTGTATGCTCCTTCACTACCCCAAAATGTAAGCATAGATATAGAATGGGACGTAGAGCAACAGTTATTAGAACCTTTGCTTAACTCTATGGGATGGTATGAGAACAAAGACTTCATTCGCCAATTGCCAATACATGCAGGACGTGGGCATCGAATATTTCCCGACTACGCTCTGCATTACGACAACAAGCCAGACGAAGAAAAAGCAAAGGTCTTAATTGAGGCAAAATTCTACATGAAGAACAATCAAGAAATAGAAGAAGCATTTTTGCAAGCTCGCTCATACGCTTGCCTCCTTGAATCTACTGTAATAGTCCTCTGTGATAAACAATGCTTAATCGTTTATGAGAAGAAACAAAGTTTTGACCGAGACAGTTATAAGAAATACTACTGGGGAGAACTTGAAAATCCCGATGTGTTCAACGAATTAAAGAACAAACTAAATCTATAAAATAATGAGAAAAATAACGTTTTTAGTAATGATAATATTAAGCTGCCTTGCTTGTAGTGATGGCAAAAGTGAATATATACAATCTGTCTCCCATGTTAATTCATTAATAAATGAATATCGTAAAGAATACAACCAAATTTCAACAGAAATGACAAATATAGCGTTGGAAGACTTTTCTAAAATTGATTCATATAGAAATAATAATCAAAGTAAAATTTTAAAATTAGAAAAGAAAGCTTCAACTGTTGTCAGCGAAATAGATAAGTTACTCTCTGCCAAATATAAATCTGAAAAGTTAAACAAGTTATTCCAAGACACAAGACAGGATATCATGGAGAGCCTATATAACACGAAATATGAGATAAACCGCTCATCCTATGCAGAGAGGGAATACACTATAACTACAAATCAATTAAAATACATGCAGCAGTATGATATTGAATTTAGAAGCCTCGTTGCAAATTAATAAAGAACAAACTAAATATCTAAGATTATGATTGACTTTCTAACCATCATACTCCTAATATTCGGAGTACTGCAAATCATCCTCTTCTTCAAGGTATGGGGAATGACGAATGACATCAAAGAGATAAGGAACAAGTACCTTAAAGACGAGGATGAGAAACGAAGACAAAAAGCAGAATACGACCCATCTCCTAAAATCAGCGGTGGGGTTAAAACAACAATATAGCCGGAATTATTTCCCGGCTTTTTCTTTCCCTATTCGCAAGTTGTGCAAATGTTGTGCAACTATCATAAAAAGAAAATGCTAACAAGTTGTAAATGAACCTATTAGCATTTTTCCTTGTGATTCCGTTGCGATTCGAACGCAAGACCCACGCCTTAGAAGGGCGTTGCTCTATCCAGCTGAGCTACGGAACCAGCCTTAATTGCGGTGCAAAGGTACGCTTTTTTACGAATATTGCAAATTTTTGTATCACCTTTTTTCGTTACCTATGTATAAAAGGCTCATTTGCTACATAAAAAGTAATGATTAGTTACCTTTACAAATAAGATACACGGTATTTATATACAGATGTATTAAAACATTTTGCAAATTATCAATGTTACTAATTATAAAAAGTAAAAATATGGAGGAATATTCAAGTAGGAAAAGTAACATTGACCCGAAAAAGAATGAAAGAGTAATAACAACTAAATTTTAAAGAGATGGAATGGGAAAATCAGTTGATACAAGAATTGCAATGGTCAAATAAAATCAGCAATAAGGCGAGTAAGGAATTGGTAGCCCAGGAGATTGCCGGACTGGCCAAAGACGGTGATGTCATAGGAGCAGGCTCCGGCTCTACCGTTTATCTCACTTTGTTTGCATTAGCTCAACGAGTTAAACAAGAATCTTTGCATATAGAAATCATTCCGGCATCTGCCGAAATTTCGATGACATGTATACAGCTTGGCCTGCCGCAAACTACTCTGTGGAATAAGCGTCCGGATTGGACATTCGACGGTGCAGACGAAGTGGATCCGCATAATAACCTCATCAAAGGACGTGGTGGAGCCATGTTTAAGGAGAAACTTCTCATTAAAAGCAGTGGTAAGACTTACATCATTGTCGATGAGAGCAAGCTTGTCAGCAAACTGGGGAGCAAATACCCCATACCGGTGGAAGTGTTTCCACATGCTCTCTCCCATGTGGAAAACGAGATACGCTTATTGGGAGCTTCAAAAATCAGCCTACGTCTTGCAGAAGGAAAAGACGGTCCGGTATTTACCGAAAGCGGTAATTTCATTCTTGACATTCATCTCAGCAACATTGTTCCTGATTTGGAACAGAAACTGAAAGCCATTACCGGGGTTATCGAAAGCGGGCTGTTCATTGGTTATGACATTACAGTCCTAATGGCAAACCGCTGATGTACCAAAGTACAAATAAGGCAGTCCATGCCAATAGAATGACTAAAGAATATCTCCAAGTATACTTCAGTAGTGAACCATAAGTGGATTGCCTATCATATTGCTGCATATAGGTCAAGACAAGTGGCATGTAGAACATAAAAGGTGTTATGGCATTTGTTGCACTGTCACCTATACGGAACGCACATTGGGTCATATCCGGCGAAATGCCCATACTTGCCAATACCGGAACAAAAATGAAAGACATAAAAGCCCATTTAGCTGTGGCAGATACCATAAAGAGATTGACCAGTGCCGTAAAAAGAATGAAGAGAATCAATATCCATAAACTACTCAAAGAGGCGGAGGACAGCAGATTAGCGCCTAAAATGGCAATGCACTTGTCCAAGTGGGAATATTCAAAACAAGCAAACATCTGTGAGGCAAAGAAAGCTATCACAAAATAAACGCCCAGCAGTTTCATCGGCTGCGTAAGTCCTTCTATCACATCACCGTCCGTACGGTATCGGCCGGAGGCAAAACCATAGACCATCCCCATCAAACCTATTCCAAACGAAAGCAAAAACAGAATACCAACTATAAACGGAGAACGAATCAACCCACCATTGACACTCCGCAATATCCCCCATGAAGAGAATGTAGCCCACAGAATAATGGCAATATACAGCAAGCCTGCAAATACAGCTCCCAACATAGCTCTCCGTTCCTTGCGGGACAGTTGTTTGTAGCCATTAAAATGAATATCCCCTGCATACATTCCCAAGTGCGGCAACAAGCTCCTGCGGGTAATATGATAAATGATGAATGCAAGCAGGAACGTGGAAACAAAGAGAAAATAATAATTGCACAGCGGTCCAGTCTGCCCCGGAGCAATATTCATCCTATCAGCCGCTTCTTGCGTTACAGAGGCAATCATGGGGTCTAATGTACTCAAAAACACATTAGCGCTATAGCCACAAGAGACTGAAACATAAGCTGTAATTATACCTCCAATGGGGTGCAGACCGACAGACTGGAACAAAGTTGCAGCTATCGGCAACAGAATGATATATCCTGCATCTCCCACTATATTGGACAACACTCCTAAGACAATGACCAGCAGAATAATGCGCCAAGGATCACGTGGACGTCGTACCCCCCTGCGAATACATGCATCGATGAAACCCGAATGCTGTGCCACCCCTATTCCGAACATAGCCACAATCACCAGCCCTAATGGAGCGAATCCCGTAAAATTGGTTATGACATGGCGCAGCAGCCAGCGTATGCCCTCCGGACTCAGCAGGCTCTGCACCCGTATTTCTTCTCCAGTCTGCGGTTGCAGCACGCTCAGACCATAGACATCGAATATCCATGAAAGGAGGATGACTGCCAGCGTCAGCAGGAAGAACATCGTAGCGGGATGTGGCATTCGGAGTTTACTCATCGTCGGCTTCCAGATTGTCTATATTCAAGATTCGAAGTTCCAATGCACGCACCACCAGACGAGTGGCATTCACCCCCACCCGTTCACTAGGCGGGAAAAGACGGCCGACCAAGTCATTCTGCCGTTTCTCCAGCGACTTGACTCCAAAAGGCATTCCCCTAAGATTGGCAATCATTTCTTTGGTATAGCCCAGTGCCAAATGACGGAGGAAACGCTCGTCATACTCATCAATATCATAGCTTATGATTGCTTCCTGACGTTTTGCATCATTCAGGACAGATTTCTTGAAGCGTTCCACTATCTTCTCCAGTATCGGATAGTTAAAGACCAGCTTCTTGCCGTCCATCACTGCCTGCACATCGGTTTTGGTCAGCAACTCTCCGGTTTTCAGGATAATGCCGTCGGCACCGGCCTCAAGTACGTCCACCCATAACTTCTCATTCAATATTTCTCCCGTGAATATCAGCACATGTACTCCCGGATAACGCTTGAAGATATTCCGGCAGATGTCCACCCCGATTGTGGTCGAACCTCCCAGTCCCAAGTCCAGCAGAACAAGATCCGGCACGCCGGCTTCAATCAATGTCCAGAACTCCTGCTCAGTCATAGCAGTACCTATTACCTCCGCATTGGGAATTTCATGGCGGAAAATCTCTTCCGTCCCTTTCAGCTCCAACTTGACATCTTCAACGATGATTACTTTAAATTTTTTGTCTTCCATATTTCATTTTTTCGGTAGCGTAAAATATATTGTAAAACCTCCTTCCTTTCCCGGTTCGGCATTGATACGGCATCCCCGGCGTCCGGCAAACTCGTCATGGTCGCGGATAATCTGCTTGCACACCAGATATTCCGTACCATACAGTTCTCCTTTCTCACCGGCCGTCATGCGGGACAAGTCGGGATAGAACAATTGGTTCAATTCTTCACGGGTCTTTTCCCTGCGCATATCTGTAAACAGAAAACGTATAAATTCCCCATCTTCCCGGGCCGACAGACAGACAGCTCCATCCAGAGTTACGGAGCAAGCCTCGTCTATCAGGTTTTCAAGCAGGAAACGCAACTGGTTCCAGTCACCGGTAATCCGTCCTTCCAACAGTTGTATCTTAAAATCAATATGCGCCTTGTTTCCCTTATACACTTTGCGGAAATATTTCCCGGCAGTAGCCATAAGTTCCGGCACAGATATTGTCGCACGCCTGAAAGTCACCTCTTCCAACTGGCGGGAAGCGCATGAACTGAGTGTCGTAAAGATACCTTTGTAATACTCTATCAATTCGCTGATGGCAACCACCGTTTCCCGCTCCTCCGCTTCTGTCTGTTTGCCGGACCGCAGTTTCCCTATCAGCTGCTTTATCTTGTTCGGATAATAAATCGTTTCATGCTTGATGGTCGAGAGACAATTATCCAGCACCATGTTCTGTACATGCAGCAAACTGTCTTCCCAGGAAGCTCGCCGGGCTTCATCTTGAGCCACTTCGATGTCCCGGTATTTCGTAGCCAACTTAACCACTGCATTGAAGATTACAATGGAGACATAACGGGCTATCAGTTCCAAAAGCAAATGGTCGGTCTCCTGCTCCGTACCTTCCCTGCGTTCCAGACACAGCACACCTATGCAACGACACATATTTCCCGCATCCACAACAAGCGGCAATGTTTGTATACCCTTTTCCGATATGTACTCTTGCTGCTCAAAGCAATTCTCCATATATTTCCTCCAGATAGGCAACTCGTCCACGGCGGTATCTTCCACTGGATTGGAAGTGTATTCCAGCTTATGTGTAGTCTCGTTGTATACAGCTATGCTTAACCGGTCGATACTCAAAAGTTCGTTCACTGCATCAAAAGCGGAACCTACAATCTGCCGCGGGATTTCCTTCAATGTATCCTCCTCACGCTGCAACATTTCCTCCGTATCCGAAACCGGCAACAAGGAGGCATTGAACACCTTTCCATTAATTTCCAGTACTTGCTCCAGATTCCAGCGGTTCACCAGACGTTTACGGAAGTAGAGTATGTAATATCCCAACAGCAATACGAACAGCAAAATCACCGCCAGCAAAATGCCCACCATCTTGTTGTTGGTGGAACGCTCCAGCTGCCGGCAATATTCTTCCAAGGATTGGTCTTCTCCCAACAGTTTGTACAAGGTGGTGTAGGCAGCATTATTATAACTATAGTCATCCCATTGCTTCAATGCAAGAAATGAGACTGCCGCTTCATTCCTGATATCCAGAATTACATGGAAATCCGAATTGAACATCTGGTTCCACCAATCCAGTTCCGCAGGCGTCCCGTCTCCGGTCAGCGTCATATAGCGATGTATAGGATGGGCGTATTGCTTGTAATGTTCGTTCAGGCAATACATTGCCGAATCTATGTATTGTAAAGCCAGTTCGTATTCTCCGTCCACATTGCAGTAATAAGCTTCATTGGCATAATCGGAGGCTTCGTCCAGCAAAGCTTCGTATTCATTCTGTGCAAGCAGTGCCAAAGAATCCGGCAACACCTCTCCGGAAGCAGTCTGTTCCACAGCATGCCGGCAGGATGACATGCACAAAAACAACACGACGAGCAACACCGACACAGACTTACGGATACCGGCAGGCAGACGGAAATAAAAACGGCTGCCTTTTCCCAGCCCGCTCTCCACATTGAACAGACAGACCTTGAACAAATCATTCGTCTTGCGATATTTTTCAATGATGCCCTTACAGTTCATCAGTCCAAAGCCACTTCCTTTGTTCTTCCTCAATTCCTCCTTGTCGGGAGCGTCACTCATACCGATGGCTTTTGAGTCATATACTTTTTCTCCCACGATGCGAGCTACATCTTCCGGTGACAATCCACAACCATTATCCTCTACCGAGATTTCCACGTAATCCTCCTCCTGCCGTGCATATACTTTCACCATACCGCCCTGAGGGGTATATTTACGGGCATTCTCTGCCAGTGTATTTATCATAAACAATGTAAGGGCTTTGTCTGCCTTCACCCGAATATCCGTAGGCTGCACCTCCAACGACTGTCTCTTCATCTCGAATGTACGGCTTCCTTTCCTGAGCAGCTCGAAAAGTTCATTCAATTCGAACGTCTCTATGTTCAGGCTAAGGCTTCCTTGCTTCATCTTTATCCAAAGGGCAAGAATATCATTGTATTCGTTGATGGTAGTAACCAACTCGTCGATATACTGGTATTTCTCCTCCTTTATCCGTTCCTCTTTGATGAATCCTTTTTGAGTCAGTTTCTGCACTTCGTTGATGATACGGTCTATGTACGGATGAATCCCGTTGACAATAGCCATACATGCTTTCTTTATCAGATTTTGCCGTTTGTTCCCCGCGATGTGCTGCTCGTAAATGTAGCGTTGCTTTTCCAGTCTGCGGCGCTCATCCCCAAGGGAGATGGACGTCATGCCGTTGTCGATTGCCCATTGGATATAGGGGGTTATCACCCGTACCATCGCCTGCTCATCCTTGCTCATCCGACGCGGGAACACTAATTGCCCGTTGTCTATGCGGATGTCCTTCACTCCAAACAGCTTTTCCAATTCCGGGCAGACAGCCGTCCGGATAGAGTCGATGATTTCCTCCTCAGTCTGTGCATCTGCCGGAATGGATGCCGTTATCTTCTGACAGATATCCAGCATCAGCTGCAGACGGCGGAGATGCACTCTGTTCCGGTCTTTGGAACGCTTGTTGAAAAACCAGAAAAAGAGGGATACAAGCACGAAGCCCACAATGACCAGTGACAACACGACGTTGAGCTGCCCCGCCTCCTTTTCCAATGCTTGATAGCGGCTTTCCAGCTCTTTATCCTGGCGTGTATCTTCAAGGATATCCAGGTAAATATTGCGGTTATAGTCTGATTTTTCTTTCATCCCGAGTCCTGCATACGAAACGCTCAACTGTTCACGAATACGTGAAATCCACTCGGGCACGGTTTTCAGTTTCTGCTCCATCCATGCCTTCTCCGCACAAATCGTATCTCGACGGTCAAATGCTTTCAGCCAGTCCAAACTATCGTGGCAGTCATAGAAAAGGCGGTGATGGTCATTTACACATTCCAGAGCAAGTTTTAGCGTGTCAAGAGCTTCTGTATAGTGACTGTGGGCATTCAGGTATTTGCCGATAGATACATATGCACCTGCTATCTGATACAAATCCTTGTATTGGCTGAATTTTTGCAATGCCAACTGCCCCAGACGCATGGGAAGCAGCGAATCTACCGGTACTCCAAAACGTGTCAAGGCATGGGAGCGGCGGTCTTGAAAAAATGCGTAATTATCCGGTGAAGCCATCAAGTTGGCAAGTCCCTGCACTCCATTGCCCTCAAAGTAAAGATAGCCCTTGCGCGAAGCCAACTGCCATGCGGTATAGAGCTCATCAAATTCTCTCAGTCTTCGCTCATCCGGTGTCTCACCCTCGCATAAGGCAGCAGAACCTTTGATGTAGTGATAATACAACAGCTGATTGGTATCTGCCAGCAACTCTTGTTTTTTAGTAACTTCATTAATAGAGGCTACAGCTTCCGGACGCTGTTGCAAATAATAATAATACACAGCAGATACAATATAAAATTCCGAACGGGCATAATTCAAACGCATTTGCTCGTGTTGGTCCACAAACAGATTGTCATCCTCCGCTATTCTTTTCATACGGTGCAAGGCACTATTGCGATAATCGTAGAACTCCTTGTTCAACGCCGTCCGCTGATAAATCTTCATCAAACCGATGTCGGCAATAAGGAGTTCCAGTTCATTCTTGGTCAGATTATAGACATCCATATGAAACTTTTCGGCCTGCTCAAAATCCATGCGCATAAAAGCACAAAAGCCCAGATTATTGGATGCTTCCGCTTTTCCTTGTTTATAGAGGCTGACTTCACGGTAGGCCCTTGATGCCGCATGGCAGGATGAATCCAGGTTTTTATAACGAAAAGCATAAGCCACCTGGTTTAGAGAGTCGATAAGGCGTACTTCCTTCATGGGTGCCGTTCCCACACACGAAACCATTGTTGTACAAAGGCACAACAACCCCGCAAACCATATAAAAGAAAGTCGTTTCATAAAGCAAAGCTACGAATAAATCCGGGAAAGAAAAATAATTTTTATACAATAACTCTTGTTTTATGTAACGGGAAATTCCTACCTTTGCATGCAAATTAACAAATAGGTAACATCTATTACACAAATGAGCGAAAAAGCACCCTTTATGGTATTCTCCGGAACAAATTCGAGATACCTTGCAGAGAAAATCTGCGCTAGCCTTGATTGCCCTCTGGGAAAGATGAACATCACCCATTTTGCAGATGGTGAGTTTGCAGTCTCTTATGAGGAATCTATCCGTGGCTCGCATGTATTCCTGGTTCAATCAACCTTCCCTAATTCTGACAACTTGATGGAACTTCTGCTGATGGTTGATGCTGCTAAAAGAGCATCGGCAAAAAGCGTTGTAGCCGTTATCCCTTACTTCGGTTGGGCACGTCAGGACAGAAAAGACAAACCCCGTGTTTCCATCGGCGCCAAGCTGGTGGCCGACCTGCTCTCTGTTGCAGGTATCGACCGTCTGATTACGATGGACCTTCATGCAGACCAGATTCAAGGTTTCTTCAATATTCCGGTGGATCATTTGTATGCATCAGCAGTATTCCTCCCCTATATTGAATCCTTGAAACTGGAAGACTTGGTAATCGCCACCCCGGATGTCGGCGGTTCAAAACGCGCCAGCACATTCTCCAAATACCTCGGTGTACCCCTGGTATTGTGCAACAAGACACGCGAAAAAGCAAACGTGGTTGCCACCATGCAAATCATCGGTGATGTAAAAGACAAGAATGTAGTATTGGTAGACGATATTGTAGATACAGCAGGAACCATTACCAAGGCTGCCAACATCATGCTGGAAGCAGGAGCCAAATCTGTCCGTGCCATTGCCAGCCACTGCGTAATGTCCGACCCTGCTTCTTTCCGTGTACAAGAATCCGCACTAACGGAAATGGTATTTACTGATAGTATCCCCTACTCTAAAAAATGTGACAAGGTTAAACAGTTGAGCATTGCCGATATGTTCGCCGAAACCATCAAGCGGGTGATGAACAATGAATCAATCAGTTCACAATACATTATCTAACCGCGGAGCGGTTAGAAATTAAAAATTAAAGGCTGCGCGGTTCTGAAGTGAACATTGCGCAGCCTTTAATTTTTAATTTCTAATTTTTAATTCTAATTCTCCAGCCTTCCCATCTTGTAGGTTCCTTTTCGTATCACCTTTCCGTTCTTGTCTGTTTCTACAAACGGACCGTGTTTCTTGCCTTGTTTGAAGAAGCCTTCATAACGGTTTCCGTTCTTGTCCTCCTGGATACCGCTACCTTCTTCCATACCGTTCACAAAACCGCCTTTATATTTGGTTCCATCGGTCTGAATCAGGGTACCTTGGCCGTTGAACTTATTGTCTTTCCATTCACCTTCGTAAGAGTCACCTACATTCCATTTGTAAGTACCGTATCCGTCACGTTGGTTATCTTTCCAATTACCTTCGTAAACGGCGCCGCTTGCCCACGTAAATGTGCCGTGGCCTTCCTGCTTTCCATCCTTGAAGCTGCCCACATACTTGTTGCCGCTGGCATGGTAATAAATGCCCTCTCCGGTACGTTCACCTTGAACATAAGAACCTTCGTAACGGTCGCCGGTATGGAAAAAGTAAATACCTTTGCCATGCTGCATGTCGTCCTTCCAGTCACCTACATATTTGTCGCCGTTGGCATATTCAAAAGTTCCTTTACCGTCCCGGACATCATTTTTCCACTCCCCGTCATATTTGGAACCGTCATTCCAGGTCAGTGTTCCTTTGCCGTCTTTCTTGTCATTCTTCCACGAGCCTACATACTTGGAACCGTTCTTCCAGGTATACGTTCCTTGGCCTTCGCGTTTATCATTCACCCAGTCGCCCTCATAAATATCACCATTGTAATAGTACATGGTTCCTTTACCGTGCTGGTAATCCTGAAACCACATGCCGTCATAACGGTTGTTATTCATAAAATAGTAGATACCCCTACCATGCTGCTGGTCTTGAAACCATTGCCCCTCATACTTTTCACCGTCGGGAAACATATATGTACCGTAGCCTTCACGCTTGCCCTTCACATACTCACCCTCGTAGACGTCGCCGTTCTTGAAAACGGTCTTCCCCTTTCCATTGGGCTTGCGGCCTTTTATTTCACCGGTATAGACGGCCCCGTTATCTTTGAACGTATAGGTACCTATCTTTATCTCCGAAGAGAATGTACTTTTCACTTTATCGAAAAAGCCGCTTTTTTTTTCCTGGGCAGTGGCTCCACCTTGGCATAAGAAAGCCAGAATGAGTGCAGTATATAGATATTTCATTAATTGATAATTGATAGTTGATAATTGACAAAGGTAGGATTTATCCGGTAAAATGATGCGATAACTCCCGCTTTTTATGACATTTTTTTGCCGCACACTATTTCTTTTAATTTCTCTTTGCATAAATGCCGCCCTGCAAGTTCACGGATTTCTTGTGGAGTAACCTCCTTGACAGCATCCAGTGCTTCGGCAAAGTAGGTATCCTGCAAGCCCGATACCTGCACAAAAATCCAGGCATCTGCCAACGAGAATGCAGATTCATAACTACGGCACATGTCTCCCAACATATAGTTCTTCACCATGGAAAGCTCTCCATCGGAAGCCAGCTCGTTCTGAAGGCGGTCTATTTCATGATAAACCTCACCGATAAGAGGCTCCACAAATTCGTTGGCGGCTTCGGCACTGACCGCCAACACTCCCTGCCCCGGATAGGGCATGATGGCTGCGGAGATACCGTATGTGTATCCTTTATCTTCCCGGATATTGGACATCAGGCGACTGCCAAAATAACCCCCGAACAGTGTGACCAGTACGCGGGCCTTCAAGTAGTCCGGATGATTACGGTCCAGGGAAAGCATGCCCATACGGACGGCACTTTGCAGGGCGTCCGGACGTTCGATGAAGATACGTTTTCCGGAGGTGGTAACCGGATGGAATTCAGTCTTCTCCGGTTTGCGGAAATCCGTACCGAAAGCCTCGCAGCCAAACAAGGACTCTATCCTGTGGATGCAATCACCGGTTACCTTACCCGAGAGATAGATGCTGCAATTATTGGAATGATAATAACGGTCATAAAACTCGCGTAGCACAGCAGGGGTGATACGCCGATAATCCTCTTCCTGCACCAGACGTCCGCCGGGATGCTGCCCGCCGTACAGAGCCTTCACCAATCCGCGGTGCGCCAGAAAGTCCACCTTGGAAGAGTTGACAAGAAACTGCTGGATATTATTGTCTACAATCACTCCCAGCTCTTTCTCGGGAAATACCGGCTCTTTGACGATAGATTCCAATACATCAAGCGTTTGGGGAAGGTATTTATTCAGAGAATAAAGGGTGACATAGGCATACTCGGATGCACTGGACAATTCCAGCCAGGCTCCATAATAGTCCAGCTTTTCCGCTATCCGGGCGGCATCGTAGCGTCGGGTGCCCTCGCGAAGCATACGGTTCGTAAACAACGCCTGCAAGGGCTGTTTCTGTTGCCATCGGCCGCCTGCCATGAGGAGATCGATACGTGTCACTTCATTGTCACCGGCATTGAGCACGCTCAATGGTACGCCATTAGGCAACTTGATACGTTCCGGCCTTTGCACCACCAGTTGTTCCGGTTCGAGAATCCGGGGTTGGTCACTTCGGTTCAGCATGGGCTTTCTAGTTTACAGCCCATGGCTTTTAAGAAATTCTTCTGCCCGTTCCAAATCTTGAGGAGTATCTATGCCGATAGTTTCCACATCCGTGATACCTGCTTTGATAGTGTATCCGTTTTCCAACCAACGAAGCTGTTCCAATGATTCGGCAATCTCGAGGGATGACTGCGGAAGGGCGGTTATCTCTTTCAGTACCTCTACGCGATAGGCATAAAGGCCGATATGCTTATAATACGTATGGTTCTTCAGCCAGTCTTCCTTCGCCGCATTACGCTGGTAGGGAATGATGGAACGGCTAAAATAGAGGGCATTCCTGTTTTTGTTGAGCACAACCTTCGGAGAGTTCACATTTTCCAGTGCCTCGAAACCATTATCTACCGTAAAGGGTTTCACCAGAGTGGCTATCTGGGTGGCCGGATCGTCGAAACATGCTTTGACGGCTTGTAACTGCGAAGGCTGGATGAAAGGCTCATCCCCCTGGATATTCACCACGACATCAAACTGTCCTCCTATTTTTGTACAAGCTTCCTGACAGCGGTCGGTGCCGCTTTTATGTTCGGTGGAAGTCATTACCACCTTTCCTCCGAATGCTTTTACTGCGGCTTCAATACGCTCATCGTCCGTAGCCACGTATGCATCGTCCAAGATTCCTGCCACTTGCTCGTATACTCGCTGTATCACGGTTTTTCCACCTAACACCGCCAATGGTTTGGCTGGAAAACGCGTAGATGCGTAACGGGCAGGTATGATTCCTAAAAATTTCATTTTCAATCTTCGTTTTTTAAAATGAGAGTGTATCCGAAAGTGTTCATATACTATCGACCCATCTCCTTATATTCTTTATTAATTATAACAGTTGTTTCAATCCTCGCAGGATATAATCACGTTTCAAATCTTTTGGCTTATAGACAGTCCCGTCACAAGACAACAAGTCTATATCCAGCCGTACAATTTCCTGCTCCTTCTCCTCGGGCTTCCTTCCGGCTTCCCGTTCGATGGCTTTCAGGCAGGCGGTGACTTCCTCTACCGGATTATCGGAAGCAAAGCATGCCACCTGATTGGAGAACAGATTCGGACGGTGAAAGAACAAAGGTACCGTCTCCTCCTCTTCCGAGAAACGTATTCCCGAAAAAAGTTCCGTCAAGCGTCTGCGAGCCAGTTCCATGTTCTCCCTCCGCTGCTCGTTGCTCCCAATACTAATCGTATAATCCATTTTTTTAAGGTGAAAGGGGAAAAGGTGAAAATTGAAAGTTTACCTTTCCACTTTCAATTTTCACCTTTCAACTAATTAAACAGTTCGTCGAGTCCCTCTATCGGTTCTTCTATATGGGTGTCTCCTTCCAGATTCACATCATCCTTGCACGGGTCATAGCCTTCGGGCAACTGGAATGTTTCATTTTCATCATATCCCAGAGATTTGTCACCGAGCACTTTCACCATGTATTTGGTCCAGATAGGCAATGCCATGGAAGCACCTTGTCCGTGAAGCATCGTATCGAAGTGGATGTCGCGGTCCTCACCGCCCACCCAGCAACCGGACACAAGCGAAGGCGTGAAGCCCATAAACCAGCCGTCGGCATTGTAGTTCGTCGTTCCGGTCTTGCCGCCCATGTCGGCTTTCACACCTAGACGGCGCACACGGCCTCCGGTACCTTCGTTGACAACGGCACGCAGCATGACCAGCATCTTGTAAGCGCTGGATACACTGATGACTTCCTGCATTTCGGGAGCAAAGGTCGCCAGCACGTTTCCATCATTGTCCTCGATGCGGGTCACGAACAGCGGAGCTACCCGGATACCCTTGTTGGGGAATGCGGTATAGGCACTTACCATCTCGCCGACGGAAATCTCGCACGGGCCCAGACAGAGTGAAACGGAAGGTACTATATCACGGTTGCGGACACCGAAAGTATGTATAAGACGTTTCAGATTATAGGGGTTCAGCTTGCTCATGAGATAGGCCGTAATCCAGTTGTCCGAGTTTGCCAGCCCCCACTTCACAGTCACCATGTCACCAATCAGCTTTTTGTTGGCATTACGCGGCGTCCACGGTTTTCCGTTTTCATCAATCAGCGTGTATTCCACGTGGCGCACTTCGTCGCAGGGAGAAAAACCGTTCTCCATAGCCAATGTATAAAGGAAAGGCTTGATGGTAGAACCTACCTGGCGGCGTCCCACCATGGCCATATCGTACTGGAAGTAATGGTAGTTCGGTCCGCCTACGTATGCCTTGACATGTCCGCTGCGCGGGTCCATGGACATGAAACCGGCACGAAGGAAGAACTTGTAGTAACGGATGGAATCCATCGGGGTCATAATGGTGTCTTTCTCCCCTTCCCAACTGAATACGGACATCTCCTCCGGGGTATCGAAGGCTTTCTTTATTTCAGCTTCGGTGGCTCCGGCTTTCTTCATAATGCGGTAGCGGTCGGACAACCTCATGGCACGTCCCAGAATCTCGTCCACCTGCTCCTGGGTCAGACGGAAGGTGTAGGGAGCTTTCTTGGCCCCTTTCTTTTCCTTGAAGAAGTAACCTTGCAGTTCCTTCAGATGCTCTGTCACGGCATCCTCGGCATACTGCTGCATACGCGAGTCGAGCGTGGTATAGATTTTCAGCCCGTCGGTGTAGAGGTTGTATTTGGTACCGTCTTTCTTGGTGTTCTTTTCGCACCATCCAAAGAGCGGATTGTTCTCCCAATCAAGTGAATCCTCGTAGTATTTCTGCATCTGCCAACCGCGGTAGTTGGCCTTGTCGGGCTTCTTGGCGGTGAGCACGCCGCGCAGGTATTCGCGGAAATAAGTGGCCAACCCTTCCTTGTGGTCCACACGGTTGTACTTCAGTTTCAGAGGCAACGCCTGGAGGGAGTCGCGCTCGGCTTCCGTAATATATCCCGCTTTCCGCATCTGGTCGAGCACCACATTGCGCCGTCCGCGGGAACGTTCATTGTAGCGCACCGGATTATAGAGAGACGGATTCTTGCACATGCCCACCAACGTAGCCGCTTCCTCAATCTTCAAATCTTTCGGTTCGCAACCGAAGTAGGTAAAGGCAGCAGTCTTGATGCCTACCGCATTGTTCAGGAAATCGAACTTGTTGAGATACATGGTGAGGATTTCCTCTTTTGTATAGTAACGTTCCAGCTTTACGGCAATCACCCATTCGATAGGCTTCTGGAACAGACGTTCCATCACATTGTCGGCACTGGGAGAATAAAGCTGTTTGGAAAGCTGCTGGGTGATGGTACTGCCACCGCCGGCATTCTTCTGCATCAGGATACCGCGCTTCACTACGGCACGCGTCAGGGCGTAGGCGTCAATGCCCGAATGTTCGGCAAAACGTACATCTTCCGTAGCTATCAAGGCGTTAATGATATTGGGCGACAAATCATTGTATCCCACAAACACGCGGTTTTCCTTACTATAGGAATAAGTACCCAATACTTTTCCGTCCTCGGAAAAGACTTCTGTGGCAAATTTGTAATTCGGATTTTCCAGGTCTTCCACCGGAGGCATATAGCCTATCCAGCCCTTGGCTATGGAAAAGAATATAAAGACACACACCAGCGAAATCAGTGCGATGAAAATCCATAGGATTTTGACGACTTTCCTTATCATGTTTCAGTTGCTAAAATCAAAGTTCAATAATAGGGCAAAGGTACGGAAATATATTGGATGTGCCTATGCTTTTTATATCTTTTTCAGGATAAGATTTCCGGCATCCACAAAAAAAACGCCCGTTTATTTTAATGGAAACTCTCAGTGAAATGCAAAACGATTGCAAAACAATTAGAAAACTTGAAGAAAAAATCGGAAAGGAAAAATACATCGTAATGAGCTATAATACAGATTGGGACAACGAAAACTTGCCCTCGCGCGCGTAAGAGGAGATAAGATAAGAAGAGAAGAGAAAAAACGACGTTGTCGTTAAAAAGAACGACGGCGACGGCGTAAAGAGATACCACACTTCACTGTCCGGAATGCCACACTTCGACAAGGCAAACGCCGCACTTGACTAAGGCAAATGCCACACTTGAACATTCGCGAAATGCGGCATTTACTTTGTCGAAGTGTGGCATTTCGGATGATGAAGTGTGGCATTCCGGACAACAAGCCACACGGTTAAAAAAACAGCCCATATTTCGCAAAAAACTTCCCCGCATATTTCCGTAGCCCGCATATTTTCCGTAACTTTACACTCTCGAAAAGTATAAATGAATTCAACGATATGGAAAACAGAAGTTTAGTCACCATTGCCGAGCATAGCCGGGAAAAAATCCTCTATATGCTCGAGATGGCGAAAGAGTTTGAAGCCCATCCCAATCGGCATATATTGGACGGGAAAGTAGTTGCCACCTTATTTTTCGAGCCTTCCACCCGTACACGCCTCAGTTTCGAGACTGCCGCCAACCGGCTTGGAGCACGTGTCATCGGGTTCAGTGACCCCAAAGCCACCAGCTCATCCAAGGGCGAGACGCTGAAAGACACCATCAAGATGGTGAGCAACTATGCCGACATCATCGTGATGCGCCACCACCTCGAAGGGGCCGCACGCTATGCCAGTGAAGTCACCACCGTGCCTATTGTGAATGCCGGAGACGGTGCCAACCAGCATCCCTCACAAACCATGCTCGACCTCTACTCCATCTACAAGACGCAAGGCACGCTGGAGAATCTGAATATCTTCCTGGTCGGCGACTTGAAGTACGGCCGTACCGTCCACTCCCTGCTGATGGCCATGCGCCACTTCAACCCCACTTTCCACTTCATCGCTCCCGACGAGTTGCGGATGCCCGAAGAATACAAAATCTACTGCCGCGAGCACAACATCAAGTACGTGGAACATACGGACTTTACGGAAGAAATCATTGCTGATGCCGACATCCTCTACATGACCCGTGTGCAGCGCGAGCGCTTCACCGACCTTATGGAGTACGAGCGGGTGAAGAATGTCTACATCCTGCGCAACAAGATGCTGGAACATACCCGTCCCAACCTGCGCATCCTGCATCCGCTGCCCCGTGTCAACGAAATAGCCTATGATGTGGACGACAATCCCAAGGCATACTATTTCCAGCAGGCACAAAACGGACTGTATGCCCGTGAAGCTATTCTGTGCGATGTACTGGGCATCACGCTGGATGAGGTGAAAAAGAGTAAAGGAGTAATTCAGTAGAATCGTCTAATAACTAATATTTCAAGATGTTAAGCGAAAAGAAACAGGAATTGCAGGTTGCTGCTCTGGAAAACGGCACTGTAATAGACCATATACCCTCCGAGAGACTGTTTACCGTAGTCTCCCTGCTCGGACTGGAACACATGAGCAACAATATCACTATCGGCTTCAACCTCAAGAGCAAGAAGCTGGGCACGAAAGGCATCATCAAGATTGCCGACAAGTTCTTCTGCGACGAAGAGATAAACCGTATCGCCGTGGTGGCTCCCAATGTAAAACTGAACATTATCCGCGACTACGAAGTGGTGGAGAAACGCGAAGTCCGCCTGCCCGAAGAGCTGCGCGGAATCGTGAAATGCGCCAACCCGAAGTGCATCACGAACAATGAGCCGATGCCTACGTTGTTTCATGTCGTGGATAAGGACAATTGCGTCATCAAATGCCACTACTGCGAAAAGGAGCAGACCAGAGAAGATATTGAGATTATATGAAAGAAGACTGGAAACCCGGAACCATGATTTATCCGCTGCCCGCCGTACTGGTGAGCTGCGGAAGCACTCCGGAGGAATATAACATTCTGACTATCGCATGGACGGGGACGATTTGCACGAACCCGCCCATGTGTTATATCTCCGTACGCCCCGAACGCCACTCCTACGACATCATCAAGCGGAATATGGAATTCGTCATCAACCTCACCACGAAAGATATGGCACGGGCCACGGACTGGTGTGGCGTACGCTCCGGAAAGGACTACAACAAATTCGAGGAAATGCATCTGACACCGGGGAAAAGCACCGTAGTCAGCGCGCCTCTTATCGAGGAATCACCGCTTTGCATAGAATGCCGGGTAAAGGAGATTATGGCTCTCGGTTCGCACGACATGTTTATAGCGGATGTGGTAAATGTACGTGCCGATACCCGTAATCTGAACCCTGAAACCGGCAAACTGGAACTGGCGGAAACGAATCCCTTGGTCTATGTGCACGGTGGATATTATGAGCTGGGAGAAAAGATAGGCAAATTCGGATGGTCAGTAGAGAAAAAGAAGTAATAATGCGATAAAGGTTTTAAGAGATGGAGTTGCGACGAATCTTGATGGGCTTATATCTGTTGGCCTTCCCCGCCATGATGTGGGGACAGACTCCGGTTGTGCCCGGTACTGCCGACGAAGAGCATTCCGGACACCGCAAGGAAACTCCGGTCAATTTCGGTTTCAAAGGCGGTTTCACCTCTTCCTTGTTCCTTGTATCCCAGTTCAGTGTCAACGGAGTACCCATTGACGAAGTGCAGAACAATTACAAGATAGGATATTTCGGTTCCCTTTTCATGCGGATAAACTTCGACCGCCACTTCCTGCAACCGGAAATATCCTACAACATCAACCGGTGCAACATCACCTTCGAGAAACCTCTGCCCGAAGACGCCGCATCAGGAGCCCGGCTGGAGGAAGCCTCCATTACATCGTCCATCCACAGTATAGACATCCCCGTCATCTACGGATACAACTTCATCAAGGAGGGGCCGTACAGCCTTGCCGTCTTTGGAGGACCCAAAGTGCGCTATATATGGGACAGGAAAAGTGACATCGACTTCGAGAATTTCGACCAGGTGAATATCCGTGAAAGGCTGCGTCCGCTCAATCTCAGTTTCACCGTCGGCGTATCCGTCACCATCTCACGCGTCTTTTTCGACTTCCGTTACGACATGGGGCTGCACAACATCTCCAAGAGCGTGACATACGATATTCCGGCCGACAACAACGCTGCTGACGAAAACACGAAAAACGAAATCCGTTTTCACCGCAGGGACAATGTGCTGAGTTTTTCTTTCGGAGTGTTCTTTTGACAGTAAATTTCTTCCTTTTCTTTCAATTTATTCATTTATTTCCCGTAAATTTGTGCGCTTAATAAGAGAACACAGATTTATCAAACTTATCTAATAAGCAGAATGAAAAGAGATGATTTAATTTTCGAACTTATCGAAAAAGAACACCAACGTCAGCTCAAAGGCATTGAACTGATTGCATCAGAGAACTTTGTAAGTGACCAGGTTATGCAGGCAATGGGCTCCTGCCTCACCAACAAGTATGCTGAAGGATACCCCGGCAAGCGTTACTATGGTGGTTGTGAGGTAGTGGACCAGAGTGAGCAGATTGCCATCGACCGCTTGAAACAGATTTTCGGCGCAGAATGGGCCAACGTACAGCCGCACTCCGGTGCACAAGCCAATGCAGCCGTATTCCTCGCCGTGCTCAATCCGGGCGACAAATTCATGGGACTGAACCTTGCACACGGCGGTCACCTCTCCCATGGCTCACTGGTCAACACTTCCGGTATTATCTATACTCCCTGCGAATACAATCTGAACCAGGAAACCGGACGTGTGGACTATGACCAGATGGAAGAAGTTGCCCTGCGCGAGAAACCCAAAATGATTATCGGCGGCGGTTCTGCTTATTCCCGCGAATGGGACTACAAGCGCATGCGCGAAATCGCGGACAAGATAGGTGCCATCCTAATGATTGACATGGCTCATCCTGCCGGACTGATTGCAGCCGGTGAACTGGATAACCCCGTGAAATATGCCCACATCGTGACCTCCACTACCCACAAGACTCTGCGTGGTCCTCGCGGTGGCGTTATCATGATGGGTAAGGACTTCCCCAATCCCTGGGGCAAGAAAACTCCGAAGGGAGAAATCAAGATGATGTCCCAGTTGCTGGATTCAGCCGTATTCCCCGGTATCCAAGGTGGTCCGCTGGAACATGTCATCGCAGCCAAAGCCGTTGCCTTCGGCGAAATCCTGCAACCGGAATGGAAAGAATATGCCAAGCAGGTGAAGAAAAACGCCGCTGTCTTGGCACAAGCCTTGATAGACCGTGGCTTCACCATCGTTTCCGGCGGTACGGACAACCACTCCATGCTGGTAGACCTGCGCAGCAAATATCCCGATTTGACCGGTAAGGTTGCCGAGAAGGCGTTGGTATCTGCCGACATCACCGTAAACAAGAACATGGTTCCGTTTGACAGCCGCTCGGCTTTCCAGACTTCCGGCATCCGTCTGGGTACTCCTGCCATCACAACCCGTGGTGCCAAGGAAGACCTGATGCTCGAAATTGCCGAGATGATTGAAACCGTTCTGTCCAACGTAGACAACGAACAAGTCATCGCAGAGGTACGTGCACACGTCAATGCGAAGATGAAAGAATACCCGCTGTTTGCTTATTAATAAGCAAACAGAATTAAAAATTAAGAATTAAAAATTAAAGGCTGCGCAATGTTCGCTTTGAACTGCGCAGCCTTTAATTTTTAATTCTTAATTTTTAATTCTAAACGCGCTCCGCGCGTTTAGCTCAGCCCTTCTATATTTCCGTCCACAATATCAATGTGTTCGGCTTGTGGTTTCTTGGGTAATCCCGGCATACGGAGAATTTCACCGGCGATGGCTACAATCATTTCCGCACCGTTATTGACCACAATATCCTTGATGTGGAACTCAAAGTTGTTGACTGCACCGTATATCTTCGGGTCGGCAGAGAAGGAGTACTGCGTCTTGGCGATACAGACGGGGTAATGGCTGATACCCATCTGCTCTATCAGTTTGATAACCTTGCGGGAGTGGAGACTGTAAGTCACTACGCTTGCCCCGTAGAGGTTGCAGGCTACCTTTTCTATTTTACGTTCCACGCAATCGCTCTCTTCGTAGGTGAAGGTCAGCGGTTCGGATGGTTTGTTCTCGATAGTATCTACTACCAGATTGGCAAGGTCAACGGCTCCCTCTCCTCCTTTGGCAAAGGCGTTGTTCACGGCAAAACCTACCTCGAGCTTTTCTTCGCAATGGCGGCGGATAGCTTCCACCTCCTCGTCCGTATCACTGGCAAAACGGTTGAATGCCACGATGACCTGCTGGCCGAATGAACGCAAATTGCGTACATGCTTGTCCAGATTGCCGAAGCCCTCTTTCAATCCTTCCATATTGGGTTCCTTGATGCGGTCCAGACTGACGCCGCCATGCATCTTCAATCCTTGTGCGGTAGCAACGATTATCGTCAACTTGGGCTGTAGGCCGCTCTTGCGGCACTTGATGTTGTAAAACTTCTCCGCACCCAGGTCAGCCCCGAAACCGGCTTCCGTCACTACATAATCGCCAAATGTCATGGCCATTTTTGTGGCAAGAATGGAGTTGCAACCATGGGCAATATTTGCGAACGGTCCTCCATGAACAAAAGCAGCAGAGCCTTCGGTAGTCTGTACCAGGTTGGGGTTGATAGCATCTTTCAACAGTACGGTAATGGCACCGGCTACTCCTAACTCCTTCACTGTGAAAGGAGTACCATCGAAACGGAATCCCAGAATAATATTTTCGATACGGCGACGGAGGTCATCGAGGTCCGTTGCCAGACAGAGAATAGCCATAATTTCGGAAGCCGGGGTAATATCGAAGCCCGACTCCTCGGTAATGCCGTTGGTGCTCGGTCCCAATCCGGTGACAATGCTCCGCAAGGAACGGTCATTCACATCAAGTACGCGCCGCCAGATGATTTCTTTCAGTCCGAAGCCGTCCGCCTGATGCTGGTACAAGTAATTGTCGAGCAAAGCGGAAATCATGTTGTGTGCGGAGGTAATGGCGTGAAAGTCGCCCGTAAAGTGCAGATTTATCTTCTCCATGGGAAGCACCTGGGCATATCCTCCGCCGGCAGCACCGCCTTTCATGCCGAAGCAAGGACCTAACGAGGGTTCGCGTAAAGCCACAATCGCTTTCTTGCCAATCTTGTTCAGCCCCAATGCCAGCCCGATGGACACGGTTGTTTTACCGATACCCGCTTTCGTAGCCGTGATAGCCGTCACCAGTATCAGATTGCTCTTCTTCACTTTCTCTTCATCAATCAGATGCGTAGGAATCTTGGCTATGTAACGGCCATAGTTCTCTACTTCGTCACGCGGGATATCCACACTTTCAGCCACCTGCTTTATCTTCTTCAGCTCTATGCTGCGGGCTATTTCAATGTCCGATTTCATACAGAGTCTTTTCTTTAAATAACAACTTTAATGTTTTGAAAGTTGCAAAAGTACGAAAGATGTGGCAAAGTACAAAAGAATACCGTATTTTCACCTGACCACCTGCATCTTCTATCTATTTGAACCGCGACGTATCCACTGCCTCCCGTTGCTTCTCCTTATATCCACCGAATTTATAAGTAAACGATACGCCGAATTCGCGGAAGCATGAGTAATGATTCGTCACATTCTGCGTCTTGAAACGGATGCGGGGAGAAATCTGTCCCGTCTCAAAAATATCGTTGCAGTAGAGGTTGAGGATGGCTTTGTTCTTGGCAAAGCCGTAGCGCAGGGCAATATTCACATTGCCCGACGTAGGCAGGTCGTAGATGCCCTGAATGGCTTTACTATGCACAAATCCGGTCACCGTCAGCTTCAAGTCGGGTTTGGTGGAGAGAGTAAAAGTATTGTTCATCTGGGCAATGCCATAGCATTGCTTTCTGTCGAAAGGAATATCCCAGAAATCACCATCCTTTTCGCGATGCCACAAGCCGATGAGGGTAAGGCGAGAATTCAACCAATCCTTCACCTTAAATGGGATAGAGGCTTGTATTCCTGCTTGTTGCTGATAATCAAAATTGAGTGTCTTGTAGATTTCAACCAGACGTTCGGAAGATTGGTAGAGCGTCTGTACAGAGTAGTCCTTGGTATGGTTGAACCAGGCGCTGAAGATGTATTTGCTCTTCAAAATATAGGTCATTTTCAGCTCATACTCTTGTGCCGGTTTCAGCAACGGATTACCATGCAGCTCAGAGTATCCGCCACCGATGTAAGAGACGGCATCCTGCACCGCCCAGTAGTCGGGATAGTCCTTGTCGCTGCTCAGAGAGAGCTGAAGGATATGTCCCGGTGACGGCATATAGTTCAAGTTGACGATGGGATACCAGTCCCACTGGTTCCAGACGGGAGTCTTGTAATGCTCCACAGCCAGGGAAGCGTCCAAAGCGAGTTTGTCGCCGAAACTCTTGCTGAAACCTGCATAGATATTCCAGGTCTGCTCGCGGCGGCGGGACTTCATATTGCTCAAGGCATCCGATGAGGTCAGTTGTCCGCCGGTTTCGGGGTCATAATAATATTGGTAGCTGTTGTCGATGCTGGTAGTATAGATGGCTCCGTAATTCAAATCCCAACCTTTTCCCAGACTGTGCTCCTGGGCCAGAAAGAATTTCCAGCGGTTGATGCGCTGACAGTCTTCCGTGTAGAAATCGAGTTCCTCATCCTGCATACGGCTATGCAGTAGTTGGTTGGACGGAGAGCGGTAGTAGGTCAGTTCGGCACCGGCTTTGAGGCCGAAAGGGGTACGATAGTCCAGACGGCCGTTGTGCAGCCAGTCGGTGCTATTGCTATGAGTTGTGGACACCTGCGTGCCCGTCACGCCCTTCCAGTTGTGGGAGGTGGAATAGCCACCGTTATAGACGAAACTCAGCTGATGGTTCTTGGCGATATTATAGTCCGCCCCTACCCTGAAATTATGGGTATGGCTGCGGCCACGGCCCACCTCATCTGTAGTCATGGGGTGAACCGAGCCGTCCGCCAGGGTGTGCACAGCCTCTTTGTCGGTAGTAGAGTAGCTCCGGCCATGGCTGTGCGAGTAAAGAAAATCTGCTGAGAATTTATTTTTGCTGAAGAGCAGGCTGGCGCGTTCCTCAAAGCCTTCGTTATGCTTCTGGCGATACTTGGCATAGAGTTCGCCTTGCCAGGAGCCGGGGCCGCCTACCGATTGTTTCAAGGTGATATTGATAAGTGCGCCACGCACCTGGTAGCGTGCAGGGGCGTTGTACATCACTTCCGCCTTCTCTATGCGGCTGGCAGGGATGCTGCGCAGCAAAGAATAGAGCTGCTCTGTGCTGAGGGTGGTTACTTTGCCGTCCAGGATAACGGTGACTCCCTGACCTGCCAACTGCAGCCCTCCATTCATCTCGATGACGCCGGGAAGCTCTTTCACGGCATCGTAGGCATTGTCTACGGGGAGGTTCCGGATAAGGCGGGGCAGGTCGTACACCAGCTTGCCTTGCGCTGCCTTAACGATGGGGCGTTCACCGGTAATCATCACTTCCGGCAAGGTCTGATAAAGACTGTCCAGACGGGCATCGGTCGTGATAAGGCTGTCGGCGCTGAGGATGCGGTTGTCGTCCGCACCGGAGGTGGTTGCAGTGCCGTTGTTCTCTTGTGCCGAAAGACTGATGCTCAAAGCACAGCATACAATAGGGAGTAAATAGAATCGTTTCATGTTCTTCTTTTTATTTATGTTTATATTCTTCTTCTTCTGCAAATCTTCGTCTGCAAAGTACGGCAGAATCAGCAGAAACTTGTGTTATCAGCGGCTTACCAAGTGTTATCCAGTGTTATCGGGAGTGTTATTTAGTCTTATCGGATGATAGGGTTCACAATATTAATCTTACCTTTGTATGTATAAAAGTAACCGGAAACAAACATGAAACTGCCATTCAAATATATTGCCATACTTGTCATCGTCTCCCTGGCCGGTATCTTCGCCTACCAAGCCTACTGGCTGACGGGGCTCTACCATACCATGCACAGTGAAATGGAAAGGGACATCACCGAAGCCATGCGCATGAGCGACTATAACGAAATGATGATACGCGTGGATAAAATGAAGCAGGACGACATAAACCACGGTGAAGTCAGCGTATCAGCCGGATACAGCGATGACGGAAAATCATTTGTCCGTAGCAGTACCACCATCTCCCGTGAAGATTCTTTGGACAACACCACCCTGCACGAAACCTTCATGCCCAAAGGAGACAGTGTTTACGTGACCCACCCGAACGATTCAACCCGCGTGGAAGTCAGTGTCAAGGACTCGGACAGCTCTCCCCAATCCGCATTGAGTGCCAAAGGGGGACTGGATGTGATTTTGCGCGACCAAAACAGTATGCTGGAACTCGCCACCTACTTCCAGCGCGGACTGCATTCGGGACTGGACATCATTTCCGACCCCGACGTAGTGCTTTATGACAGCCTGCTGACTTCATTCCTGCATGACCGTAACATCAATCTTCCCCATAGGCTGCTACATCTTCACAAAGGCAGTAAATGGGACTCTACCATTCTCTATATAGATACATTGGTAAACATCGGTACTCCCGGCTATGTGCCTACCTCAAAAGCTGTGGAATATAATTATTCTTTCGACATCAATACAAGTCAAAGCTACCGTCTCATCATGGAACCGGTCGGCATGCTGGTTCTGCGGCAGATGTCGGGCATTCTCACCACGTCATTCATCATCTTGATTGTACTCGCTTTCTCCTTCTGGTTCTTGATACGCACCATCTTGAAACAGAAGACACTGGAAGAGATGAAGAGCGATTTCACCAACAACATCACCCACGAACTGAAAACCCCCATCGCCGTAGCATATGCCGCCAACGACGCTCTGCTTCAACCAAGCGGAGGAAAAGGCCCAACGCGACAAATACCTGCGTATCTGCCAGGAACAGCTTCAGCGCCTCAGTGGACTGGTTGAACAGATACTTTCCATGAGTATGGAACGCCGCAGGACTTTCCGCCTGCACCCGGAGGAGTTTGCAATACGTGATATTCTGGAAACGCTCATCGAACAACACAAGCTGAAAGCGGAAAGCTCCGTCCACATATCGGTGGACATCGAACCGGAAGATTTGAGCGTACTTGCCGACCGTACGCATTTCAGCAACATCATCAGCAACCTGATAGACAACGCCATCAAATATTCGCACGGAGAGGCCGAAGTGGCCATCCATTGCCGCAAGGTAACCGTCGAAGGGCAGAATGAACAGACTGAAATCTCCGTCAGCGACCACGGTATCGGCATTGCTCCCGAGAAGCAGAAGCACATCTTCGACAAATTCTACCGCGTACCCACGGGTAATCTGCACGATGTGAAAGGCTATGGGCTGGGATTGTTCTATGTGAAGACCATGATAGAGAAGCATGGTGGCAGCGTATCGGTAAAGAGTGAGTTGGGAAAAGGAAGTACCTTTACGATAAGGATATGATAACATTATTTGTTAGGGTACTTTACATTACTTGTTAAGGAGCTTTACATTACTTGTAACAAAAGCGACAATTATGGAAAAGATAACCGTACTTCTGGTTGAGGACGAACAGACCCTCGCCATGATTATCAAGGACACATTGGAAGGGCAGAACTTCATCATCCACACCGCAGCAGACGGTGAAGAGGGATTGCGCAAGTTCTTCGACCTCCGTCCCGACGTGCTGGTGGCAGACGTGATGATGCCCCGCATGGACGGCTTTGAAATGGTGCGCCGCATCCGGCAGACCGACAAACAGACCCCGGTACTGTTCCTTACCGCCCGCTCCGCCATCAACGATGTGGTGGAAGGGTTTGAGCTGGGTGCCAACGACTACCTGAAAAAGCCTTTCGGAATGCAGGAACTCATTATCCGCATAAAGGCCCTGGTAGGCAAAGCTTTCTCCTTTACAGAGGAAAAGCCCAAAGAAACTACCGTTTTTGAAATCGGTGACTACCGTTTCAATTCCGTCACTCAACGACTTGCTTTTGCAGGCAGCACCCCGACTTCACCTAACGCGGATACGGAAGTGGAACTCTCCCACCGCGAGTCCGAGATACTGAAACGTCTTTGCGAGAACCGTAACCAGGTGGTCAACACCCAGAACGTATTGCTCGACCTCTGGGGAGACGACAGCTTCTTCAACTCCCGCAGCCTGCATGTGTTCATCACCAAACTGCGGCATAAACTGGCCGGAGACGAGCGCATCCGTATCGTCAATGTGCGGGGAATAGGATATAAACTAATAGTGAACTAAACTAAAACTAAACTACTATTTATGAGAAAGTTATTATTCATTACTTTTATCTGTTCCTCACTCTGCGCCTATGCACAGAGCGAGATTCCGGAAGACACAATAAAGAACCGGCCTCCCGTAAAGAAAGAGCAGATTCCCTTTTCTCCAAAAGAGAACAAGCGTACGGGCCTTGATGAAAGCCAGCCCCAACAAAGTCTGCAGGGCGAACAGCAGGAAGAGATAAATCTCCATCTCCCTCCCTCCGACTATGTGGAGCCCCTGCCCTGGACGGACATGAAGAAGATACACTTTCAGAAAAACATCTTTGAATGGGACTTCCAGCGTTTCGCCGATTTCCTGCTCTCGCCGGAAGTCGTACTGACGATGTACGGCAGCCATAACACCTATCCTGCAATGGGCTCCATCATGCAGGCTGGCGCAGGAGTCACTTATTACAGTCCCGACGGACATTGGGAATTGAGCGGAGGGGTATATGCCGCCCATTATTCCATCTCCCAACCTTCATCCATTACAGGTGCCCAGTATGCCAAAAGGGATGCCCCCCGAGGTACTCAATGGGACATAGGCTACAATGCCTCCGTATCCTACCGCATCAATCCCTACATGCGCCTGCATGCCTTCGGCCAGTATTCGGGCTACGGGAGAAGCAACTCCTTTCATGGATATATGAACCCGATGTATCCGCAAAGCGGTTATGGCATGGTACTGGAACTGAAAGTGACGGACTGGCTCGACCTCAACGGAGGGATGGAACGAAGATACGACCCCACCAAAATGAAATGGGTAAATTCGCCCATCTTCGCCCCTACCATTCGTATAAAGAAATAGAAATAATACAAAGATATTTCCAGAAATAGAGGGAAACGAGTATCTTTGTTCAGTCTGCCCCTATGCGGCAGACAGCAACTGAAATTGTGAACAAAGAACTATGAAACGAATCTTCTTCTGCATCATCATTTTACTTGCAGGCATGTCATCCGTCAGCGCACAGAACGGGATGCCTGCCGATACGGTACGTACTGCAGTACATGGCGAAGCGTCTCCCGAAGGCATGTCTCCGTCTGAAAAGGAGCTTCTGCCGGACGTGAAGAATTACGACGGCTTCCTGCTGGATATGGGGCTGATGAATCTGTCCACCCCCACTCTTCCCAAATTCACTTTGGAGATACCGGATGCCAGCAAAGACTATAGCCGCATCTTCCAGTTGAACCCGAACGTGACTTATTCACAAGGTCTTTCGAACATATTCTCACTCAGCAACTCCCGGTATTTCAGTTCGAATCCCTTCGGACTGACGGGCTTCTGGGGCTCTACTGACAACCTGCAAATGGGAAGTTTCACTTTGAAGAACGGCATGCGCATCCATACGTACGGTGAATATGACAAAGACGGCTGGAAAGTGCCCAACCCTTCCGCACTGCCTTGGGAAAAGAACAATTTCAAAGGGGCGTTCGAGCTGAAATCAGCCAACGGAGCCTTTGGCATACGCATCGAGGTACAGCAGGGCAGACACGTGCCCTATTGATGCCCATCACTTAACAACAGAATCAATGACAAGAAAGAAAATACTGGTGATAGGCGCCAACGGTTTTACCGGCAGACGCATCCTGGATGATTTGTCCCGCAACTTGTCTTACCAGACAACGGGCTGTTCCCTGCACGACGACATCTGTCCCCATTCGGGCGACTATCGCTTTATCCGTACGGATATATGCGACCGCCAGGCGGTGGAAAAGCTTTTCCATGAAGTACAGCCGGATGTTGTAATCAATACCTCCGCCCTCTCCGTCCCCGATTATTGCGAAACGCACCATGCAGAAGCGGATGCCGTCAACATTACTGCCGTGGAGCATCTGGCAGAATGCTGTGAGGCGGGAGGCAGCCGTTTTATCCATCTTTCCACCGACTTCGTTTTCGGTGGTGATACGGACCGACCCTATACGGAGGAGGATATTCCCGCTCCCGTTAATTATTACGGCTACACCAAACTGGAAGGTGAGAAACGTATCGCCGCCGTTTGCAGGGATTATGCCATCGTGCGTGTAGTGGTAGTGTACGGTGCCGCCCTGCCCGGACAGCATGGCAATGTGCTCCAACTGGTGGCAAACAGATTAAGGAACAATGAGGAAGTGTTCGTCGTGTCCGACCAATGGCGTACGCCCACCTTCGTGGGAGACGTGTCGCAAGGAGTGGAGAAGCTGATAAGCCATCCGCAAAACGGCATCTACCACCTCTGTGGCAGCGAGTGCCTGACCATTGCAGACATCGCTTATCGGGTAGCGGACGTATTGGGGCTGAATCGCTCGCTCATCCGTCCCGTCACTACGAAGGAGATGAATGAAAAGACGCCACGTCCCCGTTTCAGTGGGCTGAGTATAGAAAAGGCACGCCGGGAACTGGGGTATCAGCCGCGCACGCTGGAGGAAGGAATAAAGCAGATGTTCGGATGGTAAATGATGCAGTCGGATGGTAAATGATGCAGGTTGAGGATGGCAGCAGATTCGACTACAGCAACTCCGGCTCTGCCAGTCCTTTCTCTTTGCGATACACACGTACCATCTCCAGAATCACATCTCCATATTTCTCCGCCCCTTTCTTTCCGAAATACGGAATGCGTACAAGCATAGCCTTATCCGAAGGAAGCAGATTGCTGATACCCAGAATTGCCTTCTGCTGAATGACGGTGTATACGGGCAACCCCAACGCGGAAGCTTCTGCATTGCGCCATGCCACCAAGCGGTTGTAAAGTTCCGGATGCAACACATCCGTGGGTACTTCAACAGCCGCAGCATCGCGTTTCCGCTCACGCGGACGTTTCTCTTTATCAGCCTGCTTACTGCTTCCCTGCCCTTCTTTGGCAGCGGCACTTCTCCCTTTGCCTTTACCCTTCTGCAAAGCCGAATCATCAATGGAAAGCAGTGCTTTCTGCTTCAAGTATTCTGCCACATGGAAACCATTCTCCAGCACATAATCCAGCAAATCAGTCTTCAAGTCAAACATTTCCTCCAGCTCCTCCATGGCATCCCGAAGCTTCTTCTTCAACTCTTTATTATCAGAAGTTACCGTACTCGCCATCACCGCATCCAGCGGTTGCAACTGCTCTTGAAAATAAGTGGCGGCAGAGTGTATGCGCCCCTGCAAAGTCGGGTCGGCTGCATAGTCCTGCGCAGTATCAATCAGGCGGGTATACTGGATACTGAACTTCTGGGCTACTTTCGTCACTTTGTCGTGAAAACGTTCCATTTCCTCCTTACAGGCTGCGAGTTGCTTGGGAAAGAGCTTGTACAAGTGTTCGTCTATCAGCCGCACATACCGCCGCAAAGCCTGCTCCATGGGCTGGAAATCGAACAAGCCCGACAGCAGTTCCAGGAAATAGGTCTGCTGCAAGGAACGGAAGCGTTTCTCGTCCGGCTCGTTTCTCCGTGCCTCCATCGTGAAGGTATCTACTGCATGGTCACTGATAACGGCCTTTGCAGAAAGCGGGGCACTGAGCACCACTCCCTCCAATGTCTTGCAGCGGCTCAGAGCCACATAGGTCTGCCCATGCGCAAAGGAGGCACTGGCATCAATCACGGCACGTTCAAACGTCAGTCCCTGGCTTTTGTGAATGGTAATCGCCCACGCCAGCCTCAGCGGATATTGCCGGAATGTTCCTTCAATATCTTCTGTAATCTCCTTGGTTTCCTCATCAAGCACGTATTTGGCATTCGTCCACTCTTCCTCCTGAAGTAAGAAGGTAGCGTCGCTTCCCTTACTGCGCACTTCAATTCCATCTGCCGACACGGCTGTCACCTCTCCAATCATGCCATTGTAGTAACGGTGCTCACCGGAGGTGTCGTTCTTCACAAACATTACCTGAGCACCGCGTTTCAGTTCCAGTACTTCATCCGTGGGATAGGAATATTCGGGAAACTTTCCGTCAATCTTGGCACGAAAGGCATACGAGCGTCCCGGAAGTTGTTCCAGCTCATGGTCATTAATCCGTTGGGCCTGATAATTGTGGGTCACCAGGCGGATGTATCCTTCTTCTTTATCTGGTACGAAATTGGGAATATACCGGCGGTTCAAGGCTTCCAGCACTTGCCCGTCACAACGGTTTTCGCGAATGCGGTTCAGTAATTCAAGAAAAGTCCCATCGTTCTGCCGATAGACTTTCTTTAGTTCTATGGTGCAATATTCCGTCTGCTTCAATGCCTGGCTGGAGAAGAAATAAGGCGTGTCATAGTATTTGCGCAGCATCTGCCACTCATCGTCTTTCACTACGGGAGACAGCTGCTGTAAGTCGCCAATCATCAGCAGTTGCACGCCGCCAAAGGGTTTGTTCCGGTCGCGGAACCGCCTCAAGACGGCATCCACCGAATCGAGCAAGTCGGCACGGACCATACTGATTTCATCGATGACCAATAAATCTATGCTGCGTATAATGTTGATTTTCTCTTTCCCGTAACGAAAACGGTAGGTTGCCTTGCCATCTGCGCTGAATGAGCTTTCGGGCACATAAGGAGCGAAAGGTACTTGGAAAAAGGAGTGGATGGTGACACCGCCTGCATTGATAGCGGCAATTCCCGTCGGTGCAAGTACAATCATCCGTTTCGGACTCTCTGCCCTCAGTTTTCGCAGGAAAGTTGTCTTACCGGTACCTGCCTTGCCGGTCAAAAAAAGATGAGTGCCTGTGTTTTCAATGAATTGCCATGCAAGCGCTATTTCGGGATTATTCTCCATTGATATGTTTATTATTCAACCAATCCGCTCTCTCTCAGAATGATACGGATTTCATCAGTAGCCATATATGATAATAGGACAAAGATAGCGGTTATTTCGTTATCCTTGTCCTATTATTCCATTTATTTGTACCCATCCTGAGAAAGCCCTTTACGGGGCAATCCGGACTATTTCAAGCTACCGCCGATAATATCGAGCAGCTCATTCGTAATGGCCTGCTGACGGCTCTTGTTATACTGTTTCGTCAAATCTTGAATCAACTCGTTGGCATTATCTGTCGCCGTCTGCATGGCTAGCATACGGGCAGCATGTTCCGAAGTATTGGAATCGAGAAGCACGGTAAATATCTTCTGACTCAACACTTTTGGCAGAAGTTCCGCTATCAGTTCGCCGACGGAAGGTTCCACAATGTAATCATTATTAAAACTGCGGGCATCCTCCGGTACATCTTCTGCCGCCTCCTGCGCTACTTGCGTCAGGTCAATGGGCAGATAATTCTCGCGGAGCAGCACCTGCGAACCCATCGATTTGAAGTGATGGTAAATCAGCTCCACATGGTCAATCTGCTTTTCCACAAACTCATGCATCAACTTCTCTGCCAGCTCATACGCTTCAACGTACGAAGGCTTGTCTGCCATCACCTGGTAGCTGCCTTGCGGCACATATCCCATTTTCTTGACGGCTTCCTCCACCTTTCTCCCAACGGGATATATCAGAATATTCTCCTTGCCCAGCGACTGGTAATCTTCCAAAGTCCGTTCCAGCATCTTCGCCACATTCGAGTTGAATGCACCGCACAAGGAACTATTGGACGAAAACGCCACGACCGCTACCCTCGTCACGGGTCTTTTCTCGGTATAGGGCGACTCGAAGGAAGCATCCGTACGCAGAAAGTTCGTCAGAATCTCATTCAGCTTCCGTTGATAAGGCAGCATATTCTCAATCCGCCCCTGCGCCTTATGCAGTTTGGCAGATGCCACCATCTTCATAGCCGATGTTATCTGGCGTGTACTCTTGACGGAGCTTATTCTATTTTTTACCTCTTTCAGTGAAGACATATATCTATTTACGATTTAATTATTTACGATTTACGATTGAGGTAACTTCTGCCTGCGTCCGATTTACAACTTACCATATAGAGTAACTCCAATCGTAAATCGTAAATCGTCCAATCGTAAATCACATGAATTGTCTTGCAACCGCCTCTGCCGTCTCCTCAATCTTCTTGCAGACATCGTCATTGATGGCACCCGTCTTTAAAACGTCGAGTACCTCCATGCGATAGTTCATCTCAAGAGACTCAAGGAAGTTGCGTTCAAACTCGCTGACCTTGTCCAAAGGAACATTCCTCAACAAGCCGTGCGTGCCGCAATAAAGAATGGCAATCTGCTTTTCTACCGGCATCGGGCTGTATTGGGGCTGTACCAGCAGGCGTGTATTCTTCTGTCCCTTGTCGATGGTCAATGCCGTCACGGGGTCCATATCGCCACTGAACTTGGTAAACGCTTCCAGCTCCCGGTACTGTGCCTGGTCAATCTTTAATGTACCTGCCACCTTCTTCATAGCCTTGACTTGGGCATTACCACCCACACGGCTCACAGAGATACCCACGTCAATGGCCGGACGGTTACCCTGGTTGAAGAGGTTCGTATCAAGGAATATCTGCCCGTCAGTGATTGAAATCACATTCGTTGGGATATAGGCGGACACGTCTCCTGCCTGAGTTTCGATAATGGGCAATGCAGTCAGCGAACCGCCACCTTTCACCTTGCCTTTCAGACTGTCCGGCAGGTCGTTCATCTCGCGTGCCACTTCCTCCTGGCTGATAATCTTCGCCGCACGTTCCAACAAACGGGAGTGCAGATAGAAGATATCACCCGGATAGGCCTCACGTCCTGATGGACGGCGCAGAATCAGAGACACTTCACGATAGGCCACCGCCTGCTTGGACAAGTCGTCATAGACCACCAGCGCATGACGGCCGGTATCACGGAAATACTCTCCGATGGCAGCCCCTGCAAAGGGAGCGTAATACTGCAATGCAGCCGGGTCGCCCGCCGTAGCAGCCACCACAATGGTATAGTCCATCGCACCGTACTGGTGCAGGGTATTCACGATAGAGGCAACGGTAGAACCTTTCTGACCAATGGCTACATAAATACAATACACCGGATCACCAGCTTCAAAATTGGCACGCTGGTTGATGATGGTATCGATGGCAATGGCCGTCTTACCGGTCTGGCGGTCACCGATAATCAGTTCACGCTGTCCGCGGCCAATAGGTATCATGGCATCCACAGCCTTCAGACCGGTCTGTAGCGGCTGATTCACCGGCTGACGGAAGATAACTCCCGGCGCCTTGCGTTCCAGCGGCATTTCATAAAGTTCTCCGCCTATCAGTCCTTTGCCATCGAGCGGCGCACCCAAAGGGTCTATTACACGGCCCAGCATACCCTCTCCCACCATGATGGAAGCAATACGCTTGGTACGCTTTACAATGAAGCCTTCCTTGATTTTATCCGTAGGGCCAAGCAACACAGCACCCACATTATCCTCTTCGAGGTTCATCACAATGGCCTTGATGCCGTTGTCGAACTCCAACAACTCGTTGGCTTCGGCATTGCGCAACCCATAGATACGGGCTACACCGTCACTGACTTGCAGTACCGTGCCAATCTCGTCCAACTGTACGCGGGTGTCAATCCCTTCCAGTTGCTTGCGGAGAATATCGGAGACTTCGCTTACTTTTATATTTTCAGACAACATATTATTTACGATTTAGTTATTTACGATTTACGATTGAGGTTACTTTGGCTTGCATCCGATTTACCACTTACAACGCAGAGTAACTCCAATCGTAAATCGTAAATCGTCCAATCGTAAATCACACGATTCTTCTATTCTTATCAATGAACTGCCGTTTCACTTTCTTGAGTTGCGTAGCGATACTGGCATCCAGACGGAAGTCGTTGATGTCAAAAACGAAGCCACCTTCAATGGAGGGGTCCACTTCGGTATGCAACTCCATGCTGGCATGCAATAGTGAAGAAGCACTGTCATGAATGCGCTCCCACACTTCCCGGCTGACGGGGACGGCCGTAATCAATTTTCCTACGCCTATATGTTTGTCTTTCCGATACAAATCCAAGAAGCCCAAACATATATACTGGAGGAAATTCTCACGCCGGTTCTTCAACACCAAAGTAATGAAACGTGTAAATTCACGTCCGACAGAAGCATTTCCAACAGCAGCAGTACAGATAAGGGTCAATTTCTCACGTGTCGTCAGAATGGGGTTCTCCAGTGCTATGCGCAGGTCCGGATGTTTCCTGAAGCTACGGTCGAGCATACGGAACTCCCTGTACAAGGTTTCTTCTGCTCCTGCACCTATGCTCTTGGCATATTCCAGCAATGCTTTCGCATAACGCATCGAAACGATTCCTATATCCATTTCTTTTTAATTTTGAATTATGAATTTTGAATTATCCATCCTTCCTTTAATTGTTTCTACTTGCCGCCAGCACTTCATCCAGCATCCGGTCTATCATCTCCATCTGTTCCTGTTTCTCGTCCAGATTCTTGCGGATAATTTTCTCGGCTATATCTACGGACAAGACTGCCACCTGGCGACGAATATCACGGATGGCCTCTTCCTTCTCTTGCTGTATCTGCTTTTTCACTTCGTCCAGCTCCTTCTGCGCGGCGACTCCCGCCTGCTTGCGTGCTTCGACAATAATCTTGTCACGCTCATGCATCGCCTCCCGCAGAATACGTCCTTGCTCTTTGTTGGCAGCAGCAATCAGTGCCTCACTCTCCTCTTTCAGTTTGGAAAGCTGGGCATTTGCTTCACGTGCCACTTCCAAAGACTGGTCAATGTAGGTCTTGCGACCTTCCACCATCTTGGTGATAACGGGAAAACCATACTTGGCAAGTACCACAAACACCACCCCGAATGAAAGGAGCATCCAGAACAGCAGACCACTATCGGGTAATAACAATGACATAATTTTATTTACTATTTTACAATTTTCGATTTACAATTTGGCTGCGCAGTTACTCCGCATGGCAAATTGTACTTTGTAAATGGTAGATTGCACATTATAAAAAGAATACCAATAAACCAATACTTATGTCCATAAATAAATTTAAAAGTCTTAAATAATAAGTCTTTAAATTTTTTATTTAAAAAAAATATAAGCAACACTAAAAGAATAGTGACAAACAAAAAAATATATCTTGTGCTACGCAAGTTGTCAGTAAATAAATATTTGAACGTCCAAAAAAGCCAAAATAAAGAGATTAAGCCTAAAAGAATGAATAAAGTTTTTCTTAGTGCATTATCAACATGTTTCATTTATAAAATTTCTTCCTTTTTCTATTTCCAAAATTGAAACCATTTTTTAGATTGAACTTTTTGAAGTTCCATTTTTAAGCTTTCGTTTTCTTTTTCCAGTTCTTTGTTACTTTCAGACCATTCTTTGTTTATTTTTTCGTCTTTCTCAATTTGTTTGTCCTTTTCAGCAAGTTTCGCTTGATTTTGGTCTATCTCATCATTTGCCTTTTCGAGTTCTTTTTTAAGTTGCTCGATTCCTATATTTAATTCTTCTTCTGGCATTTTAAGAGCTTTTAAGTTACTTAATTCTGTTTTATATTCTTCCAAAAGTTTTTTATCCTGTAAGGAAAGTCTTTGTTGCTGGTCTAATAATTGGTGAAGTTTGTCAATCTGCTTATCTTTTTCTTTTATGCTATCAAAAAATACCTCAAAATTTTTTTCTTTTTTTTCGCTTTCTTTTTTTTCATTTTTATCTTTAGTCTTTTTATAAAGGTATTCTTGTCCAAATTCGGTAACATAATTTTTGTTGCCTTTTTTAATAAAAATTTTTTCTTTATTTTCATCATTGACGTAATAATTTAACTTTTGTTTACTAACTCCCAGTTCTTTTGCAAAATCAGAATAACTTTTCTCCATTTAAAAAATATCCTTTCTTTTTCTATAAAATTTTTTTAAAAATTTTTTTCCCCTTACACCAATATCATAAGCCGCAAAAAAGCTTTGGGGCCATCACGCCAAAGCGTAACAGCCCCGTCTTTTTTTACTTCTCGTAATAGCAATCTCCCAAATAATGGAAGGACGTATTTTTGTTAAATTTGAATCCCTTAAGGTCTGCTCTTCTTCCTACCATGCTATATTTGTAATACAGAGGTACCCACGGACAGAGCTCATTTAAGCGAACCTGAAGGTCTTTATATATCTGGAGGCGTTTTTCTTGATTTGTTTCCACCGCTGCAGCATCGATCATTTCATCTACCTTATCATCTTTGAGATATGCACGATTGCCGCTCATTCCACAGTTTCTTGAATGGAATAACTGAGTTACACTATATGCCGGATCACAAGTAGTATTTACCCAGCCAAGAATCAAGAGATCATGTTCTCCGGCATTGATCGCATCCTGAAATGCTCCCCATTCATACACATTGATGTCTACATTAATGCCAACCTGAGCTAACTGAGCCTGAACTACCTGTGCAGCACGACTTCGTACTTCTCCGGATACGTACATCTTAAGATCCAGTCCATTTTCATATCCTGCTTCTGCAAGAAGTTCTTTGGCTTTTTCCAGATCCTGAGGATATGGCTTTACGTCCTCATTCCACCCAGGCACAGTCTTTGCAACAACGGAGGTGGCTACTTCGCCGCGACCTTCTACAATCGTATCTACGAATTCCTGACGATTCGTGGCATAATTGATCGCCTGACGTACCCGGACATCATCCAATCCTTTTTTAGTTGTGTTCATAGCCATAAATTCTACAGAAGGTGCCGGCCAGCTTTCCAGAACAAGATCTTTACAGTTCTCAATATTGACAGCATCCACCGGATCTACGGCTAAGATCACATCAATCTCCCCTGTTTCCAGTGCGATTGTACGAGCACTTCCTTCCGGAATGATCCGGGTTGTAATCGAAGTGGCTGTAGCAGGTCCATCAAAGTAGTCATCAAACCGGACCAACGTCCAGTGGTCATTCGGAACCCACTCTTTAAACATAAACGGACCTGTTCCGATCGGAGCTTCTCCATATGTATCGCCAGCCTCTGTTACTGCCTTCTCTGATAAGATCTTCATACTGGTATCATTAAGGATATACAGGAATGCTGGACACGGATTTGAAAGATGGATCGTCACCTCGTAATCCCCGTCAACAGAAACATGATCAATGGCTGATGCATTAGACATTGCTTTTGGCATGGTCTTGGCACGCTCTAAACTGAATTTCACATCGCTGGCCTTCAGTTCATCTCCATTGTGAAACTTTACGCCTTTCCGCAGTTTAAATTTGTACTTTGTGTCATCCACAATCTCAAAACTCTCTGCCAGATCCCCTACAGGCTCACGATTATCATCAATTTTGATCAAACCATTATAAATATGGAAATTCAGCGTTGCAGATGGTGAATCCACCCCCACCTGTGGATCCATAGACCGGATATCGCTGCTATTCGCTGAAATAATGTCTGTCCGTCCAATGGACTCTGGTTTTTTCTCTGACGATGTTTCCGCACCGGATGAAGCTGATGTCTCCGCCTTTGAATCCGCTGTCGATGTACCGGAGTTTCCCCCACTCTGTCCGCAGCCCGACAATACCATAGCCCCGGCCAATGCCAATGCCGTCAGTTTTCCATATATCCTTTTTCTCATGCACATGTCCTCCTTGTTATTATATTGTTACATAATTTTTTCCTTCTCGCTTTATTTCCCCCATCCAGAGATCCATTTCCGGCAATTCTCCGCAACTACGTTCATCTGTCCTGTAAGCCGGTTTCTCTGACGCACAAATCTTGTCTGGACTGCCAAATAATAATCTACTTCTGTATTTTCCCTTGTCAAACCCTCTGCCATAGCAAGTCCGGCAAACACCGTTCCCTTTACCGCCGGATCCTGATGATATGGGCTGGATGTCGTGTACATGATCCTTGCCAATTCTCCCGCTATTTCCATGATGACATCGTCTGTATGTTTCTGATTCTCCATAGCGTTTTCAAGATCTGCAACCGCTTCCTTCAGGCTGCCGATCGCCCTCCAGACCGGAGAAAGATCAAATTCCGCACTAAGCTTCTGTTCTATAGAACGAAGCTCGTTTTCCATAAAGCTGACAAACCCGCTCATCTCTGCAGGAAGCTTCTCACAATTAGCGAAAATGGCGGTCAACTTTGCAATGACTCTTGTATCTCGCAGTGTCACCTCCGGATCTACCTTATCAAAGGTGTCCTCTTTCGTATGCCACCAGGAAAATGTTTTATGATCCTGTTTTATAAACTGCGGCATCATAGCAAACGGAATATCCGCTCCCCAGAAGGTCTGATCTGCGAATCGTACCATCGGCGTCGGTGCCTCCGGTTCTTTATCATTAAACTCCCTTAAAAACTCTCGGTCAAAGGCTTCGCCCTCCAGCATAGATGTCCGCATTCCAACCATATCCGAACCTTTACAGCCGCAAATATCCATATTAATGTGGGCCACACAATTTTCTTTCAGATCTTCCCAATGGTGATCATAATACCAGGTCGATCCGGAATAACGGGCATCTGAATGACCGGACCACCAGGCAAGCACTACAGACCGCTCCAGATGTTCCTGATTTTCTTGAAATACCCTGGCAATCTCCATCATAGCGGCATTGGCAACGCCATTATCCGTTATCCCCTCATACCAGGAATCATAATGACCGGAAACCAACACATACTTATCCGATCTTCCCTGAATACGTGCTACCGGCATGGTACTGGAAACGATTGACTGACACATTTCAACGTTAAGGCATGCCGTCAGTGGACCTTCTTCCAGTTTTTTCTGCAATTCCTTTCCTGCACTTTTTGTGATTTCCACAAACGGAATTCTCGGATAATGAAAAGCCAGATCCTCCGGCTCAGGTGTTCCCCATACACCTCCAAGCGTTCCATGGTGTGCCAGATCCGCATGCCAGATTGTGATCACGCCCAAAACTCCGGCACGTTTTGCCTCACATGCAAACGCAAAGCTGTTCTCATATGTCAGAACGATCTTTCCGGCAAATTCTGCCATTCTCGCTCTCTGCTCCTTCTGGCTGCAGCCTCCGGTTGCGCTGATCCGGTCGAAAACCAGTTCAGCTTCCAGATTTTCCGCTGTTCCACTATACACATACGGAGTCAGAGGCACGATTGCTTCCGAAGAATCCCCTTGGATCCGTATGGATGCTTCTCCCGGAAGGCTTCTATATACCTGATAAATTTCCCGCTCTACCGGGATTCCCAGTTCTTCCATTCGTTTTGCGATTCGTTCTGCCGCTTTCTCTCCATCCTCAGAACCTGTATAGCGGTCCAGGTAACTGAAACACTCTACATCCTTCATGATTCTGGATATTTCTAAGGCTTTGTCAATTTTTTCAATAAGCTTATTTCCTTCCGATGAACAAAGACTCATACCCTGCATGTTCTAATTTTCCCTTCTTCTTTCCCCATTCATTTGGGCACGATCCATTTCTTGTGTATTTATCTATTTTGTTGTAAAATAATTATTTTCGTCCTCAGTATTTAGGCATATTATACAATGCCAATTCTTATATCGTCTAATGCTTAATTCGAATATTATATATAATTTTTGCGAATACGATATAATATACTGAAATTATATTCAATTTGTACTATATGCAAAAAGCCCCCGGAGAATCCATATCTGATTCTCCTGGAGCTTTTCCCTAACGCTAAAATATCTAAAAAATGACTATGTTTTTACCAGAGTTCCGGTTTTACTTCCGGTGGAAGCGGATTCGGATACGTCTCTCCGTCCAGTTCTTCCAACCAGTCCTTATGAGCCTTTTTGATGAGTTCCGGATTTTCCAGAAGATCCGCTCCTGTGCATGCCATGACTTTTGCCGCCGTCAGCATGCCCTTATGGGCAATACTTGCCTTTCCCTGAGCAACAGCCTGCCAGGAATGAAGTGCTGTTCCTGCCGCATAGCAGCACACATTTGTCTGCACCGTTGGAACCACCCAGCTCACATCACCGACATCGGTAGAGCCACCACCGCCATATGATTCGCTCCGGTCCAGTTTAAAATCCAACAGTGGCATATCCAGGACTTCCTTCCGCTTGTCCTTTTCAACGACATGAGCGATCATGTCCTTTAAGCCCTCTTTGTCTAACTCCGTAACGACCTCTTTGAATTTTCCCGCGTACGCCAGCTCCTCTTCCGTATATCTGATCGGAATAAAATGGTCAAGATTTTTGTCCATGACCTCTTCCAGAACATCATTTCCGATCACGTTGGAATAAGCGGCAACCTGACGAATATCCACAGTCGTTCCCGTGATCAGCGCCGCACCCTTTGCAATGTCACACATCCGCTCATAAAGCTTTTTGACCTGAGTTACCTTTGGTGCACGGATCGCATAAAGGATCTGCGCTTCAGCCGGGATCACATTCGGAGCAATTCCGCCTGTGTTCGTGATCGCACCATGAACTCTCGCTGCGTCGATCATATGCTCTCGCATATAATTCACGCCAATGTCCATGATCTCCACTGCATCCAGCGCAGAACGTCCAAGCTCCGGCGCTCCCGCCGCATGGGAGGAAATTCCATGGAAGGTAAAGAACACACGGAAATTGGCAAGAAATTTATCGTCTCCCATTGTTTTGTTCGTCGTGCTTGGATGCCAGGTGATAGCGATATCACAGTCATTGAAATATCCGTCCCGGACCAGATATGCCTTTCCGCCCGCATTCTCCTCCGCCGGACAGCCATAGTAGCGGATCGTTCCCTTCAGGTCTTTTTCTTCCA
>ENA-OPWR01000279-OPWR01000279.1-human-gut-metagenome-genome-assembly--contig:-NODE-279-length-50727-cov-3.028102_pt1 | contig 50727 bp, 48 predicted proteins | sample MGYA00241507_ERZ502006 | MGnify/ENA primary metagenome ERZ502006 (study PRJEB25962, sample SAMEA2043041) | human gut metagenome | biome: human gut; feature: human-associated habitat; material: faeces...
TAAATATAGCGACTACAGAGCAGATGGGATATGGTATTCTTTCTTTTTTCGTCTACATCAAATCTACAAATCAGGATTTTGTGTGGAGAAAATAAGGGGGTTGTCCAGAAATCTACGATTTTTATTTGGGCAAAATTTCCAGAAGAAATGCGTCAATCCTTTAGACTTTAATTTCCTGGAAAGTCATATCCTTCTGGTACATTCCACGTTGCCCAACTGTAGATTTAGATAGTCAGAAAAAAGAAAAAACACCCTATCCCAGATGCGCCTTCGGAGCGTGTTTAAGATGCGGATAAGCATTTTAAACACAGCGACTACAGAGCAGATGGGATAGGGTGTTTTTTCTTTTTTCGTCTATTACCAAATCTACAAATCAGTAATTAATATCTTGGGGTTAATCCTACATACATATCTTTGTACTGTTTTGCACTCTTTTCCCAGGATACATCTTTATTCATATCACGAATCACCATATCATCCCAGCATTTTCTATTCTCGAAATAAAGAGTTTTAGCTCTGTTGATCGCATCGTAAAGAAGGCCACTTTCATATCTGTCAAATGTAAAACCATTGCCTGTATTTTCAAATACATTGTAAGGCTGAACAGTATCCTTGAGACCTCCTGTTTCTCTGACAATCGGAACTGCACCATATCTCATAGATATAAGCTGGGTAAGTCCACATGGTTCAAACCTTGATGGAACTAAAAGTGCATCGCATCCTGCATAAATGTTATGAGCCACATTTTCATTGTAGGCAATATACGCACAAAAACTGCCTTTGTATTTATTTTCATAGTAGCGGAATGTGTCCTCATACTGAGAATCACCTGTACCAAGAACAACTACCTGTGTATTTCCATCCATGATACCTGGAATTACGTCATTCACTAAATCAAGCCCTTTCTGGTTTGTAAGACGGGAAATCAGTCCAATTACCATCTTATTCTCATCTACATCTAAGCCTAACGCTTCCTGAAGTGCCTTTTTGTTCACTTTTTTATTCTTTATCACTGATTCTGCATCATAATTAGATGCCAACAGCTTATCGGTTGCTGGATTCCAGATATCTGTATCAATACCATTCACAATTCCTAAAATTTTATTTTGGTGATATCTTAAATGTTCTGCCAGCCCTTCACCATACTCCTCTGTCTGAATCTCCTCAGCATAGGTATTACTTACGGTTGTAACTTTATTGCAGTAATCGATTCCACCCTTTAACATATTTGCATCAAGCCAGTTCTGTGTCAGGCAATCCTTATTAAATACATAATCAGGAAGTCCTGACCAATATTGAATCATTTTTCTATCATAAATGCCCTGAAATCTCAGATTATGTATAGTAAGTACTGCAATCGCACGTCCCACATCTGTATCACTAAAGCTGGTTCTTAAGTAAAGAGGTACTAAAGCTGCCTGCCAGTCATGACAATGCACTACGTCCGGAGTCCAATCCAGATAATTGAGCGCAGCAAGCGAAGCTTTTGCAAAATAACAGAACTTCGGTATATCATCTATCAGGTTTGTATATGGATTGCCCCAGGAGAAAAACTCATCATTATCTATAAAATCATAGACAACACCATCTTCCTGATACTCCATGATTCCTACATAATATTGTTTTCCATCGGAGCAGAGATTCATATAGAAAGAGCCCCTGTATTCCATCTTTTCCTGATACTCCTGAGGAATACACTTATATCTTGGCAGAATCACCTTAACATCCAGGTTTAATTTTGCCAGAGCCTTTGGAAGAGCAGACATTACATCTCCGAGTCCACCAGTCTTAACAAATGGATAACATTCTGAACCAATAAAAGCAACACTTCTTCTTGGTCCTAAATCTGGCTGTTCCATCGGAATATTCTGTTCAACTGTCGTCTTCAGAGTAGCTGCTTCTTCCTCTATTTCAGCTATTTTTTCTTTTGTTGCATCTGCTTTTTCCTTTGTTGCAGCCTTAGAACGAACCGTTTTCTTTTTGGTCGTAGTTTTTGGTTCCGCTACTTTTTCCTCAGTCACAGTCTTTGAACGAACTGCCCTTTTCCTTGTCACTGTTTTAGACTTAGCTACCTTTTTCTTCGACTCTTCTTTCGGCTTATCTGCCTTTTTCTTTGGCTCTTCTTTCAGCTTATCTGCCTTTTCCTTTGGCTCTTCTTTCGGCTCATCTGCCTTTTTCTTTTCCTCTGCTTTCGGCTTATCTGCCTTTTTCTTTTCCTCTGCTGTTGAGACAACTTCTGTTTTCTCAACGGCATCCTTTATTTCTGTTGAAACAGTTTTCACAGTTGTTTTTTTGGTATTGATTCTCTTACTCATAACTCTCTCCAATCCATGAAATGATGATACACACGTTGATGTTTTATCTCTTTACTTTATATAATTATTTTAACAAATAACACAACTATAGTCAATTAAAGGAAGTTTTAAATTCTCGAAAAATTCAATTCCGATTTGTAGATTTCGTATAGACGAGAAAAGAAAAAAGAAATAATACCCTATCCCAGATGCGACTTGGGAGCGTGTTTAAGATGCTCATTCGCATCTTAAATACAGCGACTACAGAGCAGATGGGATAGGGTATTATTTCTTTTTTGTCTACATCAAATCTACAAATCAGTATTATTGTGAAGCAGCTTATGTTCTTTTCCTTTAAGGAGTCCTTCGTAAAGTTCTCCTACGATTGGATTATCATTAGAACGTTTTATCTGTGCCGCATCATCAATGCGGTATAATCCCTCAAATCTTGCTGCTTTGGTTCTTGGGCCGATTGGTACTGGCTGTCCGCCGCCTGCCATGCAGCCTCTTCTACATGCCATGACTTCTACAAAGTCATATTGTGCTTCACCACTTTTTATTTTCTGGATAAGTTCATCTGCATTTTTCAGTCCACTGACTACAGCAATCTTAAGCTGTCTGTCTCCATATGGAATAACAGCTTCTTTTATCCCTTTTGTTCCACGAATACCGGTGAATTTAATTTCATTTAAGGCTTCCATTCCGCTATCTGCTACCAAGCGACGAAGAACTGCTTCTGTTACACCACCAGTTACACCAAAGATAACACCGGCTCCTGATGACAATCCAAATGGCATATCCATGGCTTCCCATGGCATCTGTGTCAGATCAATTCCTGCCTCTTTTATCATTCGGATAATTTCCGTTGTTGTCAATACGAAATCTACATCCTGTTCTCCTTCTGTCTTATGTTCTGGACGGAGAATTTCTGCTTTTTTCGCAGTACATGGCATAATTGAAACAACAATCGTTTTTCTGCTATCTTCTTTATTATTCCGCGCTTCTTCTTTTAATACCGCTCCAAACATCTGCTGTGGAGAACGGCAGGTGGAGATATTTTCGCGTAACTCCGGATATTTCTGCTCGCAAAACTTTACCCATGCAGGGCAGCAGGATGTGAACAATGGTAGTTTTTCTCCTGACTTCACTCTTTCTAAAAATTCTTTTGATTCTTCCATAATCGTAAGATCTGCACCGAAATCCGTATCATATATTTCATCAAATCCCATTCTTCGAAGTGCTGCCACGAGCTTTCCAAGAGAGTTTTCCCCTTTTGGTATACCAAACTTATCACCAACAGCTACACGAACTGCCGGAGCAATCTGCACAACAACTCTGGTGTTTTTATCAGCAAGCGCCTCCCATACTGGATGAATGTTATGCTTAATCGTTATCGCTCCTGTCGGGCATACAACACGACACTGTCCGCAGCCAACACAGGCTGTTTCTGCCATTTTTCGATCAAATGCCGGCATAACCTGCATCTTAGAGCCGCGATAGGCAAAATCTAAAATACCTAATCCCTGGATTTCCTCACAAGTTCTTACACAGTCTCCGCAGAGAATACATTTATTTTTATCAATAACTATACAATCCGAGCTTTCATCAATCGGAATCTGTGGTTTATTATTTTCAAAACGTATGTAACTGACTCCAAGCTGTTTTGCAAGATTCTGTAATGTACAATCTCCGTTTTTCTTACAGGTTGTACACTCCCTGCAATGTGCGGAAAGCATCAGCTCTAAAATCATCTTTCGATGATGCTGCAGCTTTGGTGTATTCGTATAGATCACCATGCCGTCTCTTGGCACCTCGGAACAAGAAGCAAAGATCTTTCCCCTATCATCTTCTACCACACACATACGGCAGGCGCCATAAGTAGAAAGTTCAGAATGATAACAGAATGTCGGCAGATTAATTCCCGCTTTTCTGATAACAGAAAGCACATTTTTTTCATCATCAAATGCAACTTTTCTATTATTAATTGTCATATATTTCATTGCTTTCCCCTCCTATGCTTCTATATGAATTGCGTGGAATGCACAGGCACTCTCACAGGCACCACATTTAATACAAATACTGTCATCAATAACATACGGCTTTTTAATCTGTCCGCTGATTGCGCCAACAGGACAGTTCCTTGCACATTTTGAACATCCTTTACAACGCTCCGGACTGATAACAAAACGACGTAATGCTGTACAGTTCTTTGCTGCACATTTTTTATCGACAACATGTTCTTCATATTCCTTACGGAAAAGACGAAGTGTACTCATAACCGGAAGTGCTGCACTCTTTCCAAGTCCGCACAGTGCTGTATCCGTAATCATAGAAGCCAGTTCATCAAGCAGATTTAAGTCTTCAAGTGTTCCCTTTCCGGCAACAATCTTTTCCAGTATTTCAAGCATTCGTTTTGTTCCCTCTCGGCATGGAACACATTTACCACAGCTTTCATTCTGTGTAAAATTCATAAAGAAACGGGCAACTTCTACCATACAGGTTTTATCGTCCATAACTACGAGACCTCCTGAACCAATCATCGCTCCCATTTTCTTTAAGGAATCAAAATCAAGACTGACATCTAAATGTGGTGTGATAAGACATCCGCCGGATGGTCCTCCAATCTGGACTGCTTTAAAATGTGCATCTCCTTTAATTCCACCACCGATATCATAGATTACTTCCCGCAAAGAAGTTCCCATCGGTACCTCAATCAATCCTGTATTTTTTACACTTCCTGTAAGAGCAAATGCTTTCGTTCCGGGACTCTTTTCCGGTCCGATACTCCGGTACCATGCTGCACCTTTATCAATAATCATCGGAACATTGGCAAAAGTCTCAACATTATTTAATACGGTTGGCTTTGCGAACAAGCCCTGTTCCACCGTTCTTGGAGGTTTTACTCGCGGCATCCCTCTTTTACCTTCAATCGATGCAGTAAGCGCACTTCCTTCACCACATACAAAAGCTCCTGCGCCCCTGTTAATATGTAAATGGAAAGAAAAATCTGTTCCAAGAATGTTCTCTCCAAGAAGTCCACTTTCCTCTGCCTGTGAAATTGCCAGGCGAAGACGGCTGATCGCAAGAGGATATTCTGCGCGTACATAAATATATCCTTCCTGTGCCCCTACTGCATAAGCTGCAATCAGCATACCTTCTATCATTTTATGAGGGTCACCTTCCATGATACTTCTGTCCATGAATGCTCCCGGATCTCCTTCATCACCATTACATACAATATAACGTGTTTTCTCCTGCTGTCTTGCAACCTGTTTCCACTTATATCCTGTCTGGAAACCACCGCCTCCACGACCTCTCAGATTTGATTCTAAAATCGTCTCAATTACGTCATCCGGTGTTTGTTCAAACAATACCTTTGCAAATGCCTGGTATCCGCCAACTGCAATATATTCTTCTATATGTTCTGCATCAATATGTCCACAATTTTTAAGTACCAGACGGGTCTGTTTCTTATAAAATGGAATCTCTTCCTGCTTTGGATATTCAACACCATCCTGTTTATATAGAAGATGATGGATAATATTTCCATGTTTTATCGTTCTCTCAAAAATCTCTTCGCAGTCTTCTAGTTTTACTTTCGTATAAAGAATACCAAGCGGTTCAATTCTCATCAGCGGTCCCATCTCACAAAAGCCATGACAGCCGCTTCTCTTCACTGCAACTGGATGTTCACTTCCATGTGCGATCTCCGGTCCAAATTCAACATCAACATCTTTGCAATCCTTTGTAAGTTCACACATTTTCTCATAAATCTCACCTGAACCACCGGCTAAACATCCTGTTCCTGCACAAATCAAAATACGGCACTTCGTGGAAGAAACTTTATCTGCTGCCATCTCACGAATCTTGCTTAACTCTTCTCTGTTATGAATCCTCATCCCCTATTCCTCCTCTCGAAGCTTCTGAAGTAACTGTGCAGCATCATCCGGTGTCATTGACGGATATACTTTATCATTCACCGTCAGTACCGGAGCAAGACCACAGGCACCAAGACAGGATACCGTCTCCACAGTAAATAACATATCGTCCGTTGTTACCTTCTCTTTTGAAAGCCCTAGTTCACTGTAAATTCTTTCCAGGATCGTGGTAGACTTACGCACATGACATGCCGTTCCATCACAGACCTTAATCACATATTTTCCCTTTGGTTCAAAAGAAAAATTCTCATAAAATGTAGCAACACTAAATGCCTTCGCCTCTGTAATCCCAATCTTATCCGCAACATAAGATAATAATTCCGGTGGCAGATACCGATACTCACTCTGAATATCCTGTATAATCGGAATAAGAGATGCTTCCACCGCCCCATGAGACTCAATAATCGCATCCGCTTTGTCATAGTAACCCTTCTCTAACATAAGCTTCTCCCTTCTTTATATGCATATACACTTTTGAAAAAACACCACAAAAGTAAACACAAACAACTAAAAAATACACATTACTCACATTTAGATATTGTGAACAATTTTTCAAACAAAACAGTTGTTTTATCCCCTTTTTTGATAAACATTTTATCATTATACTATTATTATATAAAAAAACAGAGAAATTTACAATAACTTTTTGATAGTTTTTTAACAATTTTATTTTACTAATAACTCTGTTGTCTAATCTGTTATATAAAAAAGCTAGCCTTTTATTTTCTGTAAAATAATATAAAAGACCAGGAGCATCACAACTGCAATACTCCTGGTCTTTTATATTACTTTACTATATTTTTTAAGCAGCAGGACCTACATCGATCCACTTTTTATCTACCCATTCTCCTTGAGTATAATTCCAACGGCGTTTCTGTATCCTTCCATTATGCTTTCTATATATATATCCAATCTGGTCTGCACAAGGATTAACCTCTCCATCAGAAGCTTCCATTACTTCTTCATAAGGTGCCTCTGCTTCTTCTGCATGTAAGCTTGCTACTGGACATACCACACCTAAACTCATAAGAACAGCACCTGCTGCGATTGTTTTTTTCCATATTGCCTTTTTCATCGTTCTATCTCCTTTTTATGTATATGTAAATTATAAAGTTACCATATATAAACATAAAATTGGCAAAGAACAGGCAACATCAAAACATTATCTATTCTTCGTCATCTAAATTATCTAACCTTGACTCAATTAAATTAGAAAGTTCCTCTAAAGATTCTGAGCTTATCTCTTCAGAAACAAAGGTATTAAATAAACCAGAAAATACTCTCGTATTTTTCTTCTTCTCCTGCTGTAACTGTTTCATAGAATATTCTTCTCTTGTCATAGATGGCTCAAACGTTCTGGCATAATTCTTTGTTGTCTTCTTAAATCCGGCAACCTGAACGAACTTCTTCTTTAAAAGAGAATTTAATAATAAATGCACCGAGCTTGACTTCCATGTCCGATCATCGGATACTTCTACAATTTCTGAAGAAGTTAGCGCTTCTCCTTCATCCCACAATACTTCTAGAATCTGCATCTCACTGTTTGTAATTCTTGGAATCTTCTTACCCATAATATCATCCTTTTCTTCTGTTAATTAGTTTGTTTTATTATATCACAGGATATATTATAAAGAAATCAAATTTTAGCAGTGAAAAACCTTTATTTTCAAATATTTATTCTTCAAGCTGGTATTTAATTTATTCTTTTATAATCAAATATTTATCATAAAGTCCCTTTTCCACATCTTGTTCTGACACCTTTTCTTCTATACCTCCCACATGAAATATATACGTCCCATCACTCTTTTTTTCCAGATAAGTATCTTTTGCATTAAATACCTGATCTTCTTGATTTTCCAGTTTTTGAATTTCTTCATCCGGGCTGTATGTTGGCTGTAATATAAAATAATAAGAACTAAGCATCCATACAAGGCACCCACAAATCACAGCCATATTAATCTTCTTCTGTAACTTCAAATTTTCTTTCGCATCTAATATGTAAAAAAGTCTTTGTTTGAATCCTTCTTCACTGTTTATATCAACAAAATTCAAAGAATTAAAATTCAATTTTTTTAATGAATGTTTCTCTGCTTCCAATACATAACATATTGTTTTCAAGTATTCTAATGCATATCTCATAGGATAGTCTCGGAGCATGGTCTTATCACACCCCATCTCTATCATCAGTTTAATATCTTTATGTAAAAGTCGAAATAACGGATTCCACCAAAATATAATAATCATCAGATATGCAAATAATAACTTCCAAGGATCCTTTCTCTTCCAGTGTGTATATTCATGCGTTAAAATATATTTGATTTGTGTATCTGTGCATTCTACTTCTGTCATATAAATCGTTGGTTTAAATATACCTACTAAAAATGGTGTATCCACTAAATCTGTATATCTTATAGAAATACCACTGTTTGGAGCAATCTCTTCTAAAATACGCTCTACTCGTCCATCCCCTTTATAACAGGTTCTCCGTAACTTTATAAGTAGCCCACCTACAGTAATGCTGTAATAAATCGATCAAGCGATAATCCCCAGAACCCATATACCAAAAATAGCCCCTAAAGCCAGCCTTCTTTTATCTGCTCCTAAGTCTGCATACGTTTTCATCAGAAAAGAAAACATATGTGGATCACAAATTACCTTCTGAAACACTGGTACTTCTATTGGTATTAACATTCTGATTGCACAAAATGCATATAAAATACAGATAAAAGTAACCCCATACTTCATCAGGCAGGCTGTTCTTCTTCTTAAAACGACTATCAGGAGAAGCAACGGGCAGCTAATCAAAACTGTCCATATTAAAGAATATAATGATATCATACTTGTCCTCCCTATCCCCGTTCTGCTTTGGTATTGTAATCATTATACACTATATAAAAATAAAAAGAAATAGTTTTTGTTTCTTTTTAACATTTATTTTTTTCTTTTGTATTTATTCTAATTTTTGTATCATTTTTAGATACTTTTATTATAACGAACAAAAGACAAATAAAAAAAAGCATTATGCAGTTACCGTATATCCACACAGACAATGAATGCGATGCATTTCATCGTGCAAGGATACAAAACAAGTTTGCATAATGCCTTTTTTGTTTCATTTATGAAATTAATGGGTTTTGTCGTATGATTTCAAAAAGTGAGTCAGACGATCGCAGGACTTTGCCCATACGACAAGTTCTTCCGGACTTAAAGTTTCCATGATAGCATCTAACATTTTTTCATGGAATTCTTCATGATGTTTATAAGCAGCAATTCCTTTTTCAAGGAGATATACGTTAACAACCCGCCTGTCTTTTTCACTTCGTGATCTCGCTACATAGCCTTTATTTACAAGACTGTTCATAGATGTTGTGAGAGAACCTACTGTGATATTCAAACGTTTTGCTACTACACTCATGCGTGCTCCTTCACCCAGACCGATTGCTTCTATGATATGCATATCATTATTGCTTATATCCGAAAATTCATCTGTGATGATCGCCTTCTCTTCTAATTCTAAAATCTCGTGGAAAGTCTTTACTAACATTGTGTTTATTGTTTCTCTTACATTGTTCATTCCTATATTCTCACCTTATCTAATACCGTATCGTTTCTTTTACATCTATTATAAACAATCTTTACAGAAATAATCAATTACTTTTTTTACTGTTTCTATTGTTTTTGCTTCATAAGCACGTCCTCCGCAGAATAAAAGAGCCTGATCGACTTCTCCTTTGGCTGCGTGAATAAGTGCTTCGGTGATACAGTACGGTGTTTCTGCCGGATTGCAGGTATGGATACAGCGAAGACACTTTGTTGGTGGAATTCTGCCTTCGGCTTTTACTTTGTCTAAAAAAACATTTCTGATTGCTCTTCCCGGCATACCTACCGGACTGTTTACGATAACGATATCTTCTTTTTTTGCTTGAATATAGGCTTGTTTATAACGTTCATCTGCATCACATTCTTCTGTTGTTACAAAACGGGTTGCAATCTGCACTCCATCTGCACCAAGAGTAAATGCTCTTTCATAATCTGTATGCTCATAAATCCCTCCTGCCAGAATGACAGGGATTTTTTTCTCATATTTTTCTTCGTATTTTCTTACTACGGTAATAATTTCTTTTACTTCTTCAGCATAAATCTCTGGAGTAAGTTCTCCTATCTGTTCTTTATGGAAACCAAGATGTCCTCCTGCCATAGGACCTTCAATAACAATAAAATCTGCTGTTTTTTTATATTTTTTATCCCAGAATTTCAAAATAACATGGGCAGATTTTCTGGTAGATACAATGGGAGCGATTGCAATATCACTATCTTTTATATAAGCAGGAAGATCAACCGGAAGCCCTGCTCCTGATACGATAAAGTCAGCTCCCGCTGCAATCACTTCACGTACATACGTTTCATAATCATTCATTGCCACCATCAAATTAAAGCCAATGACTCCCTCTGGAGAAATCTTTCTTGCTTTATCCATCTCTTTATGAATCGCACGTTTATTTGCTTCTACTGGATTCTCATAAAAATCCGGTTCGCGAAAACCAATCTGCGCAGCAGATATCGTTCCGGCTCCACCTTCTTTTGCGACAGCTCCGGCCAATCCGCCAAGACTGATACCAACGCCCATACCACCCTGTATGATCGGGACTTTTAATTGTTTTTTCCCAATGGAAAATTGTTCTTTTCTCATAAGTTACATTCTCCTGTAAATCCTGTCTTTATAGTCTCCTGTAAAATACATCTGCCCTTACATACTGCGAAAACGTTGATATCTTTGCTCCACTCGTTCTTCTTCTGTCATACTCTTGCTGTTTTTTAAAAATACAGAAATATTTTCTTCTAGATTATCAAATACGTTAATAATCGAATCCAATGTGTAAATTTCTGGTTCCGGTATGATTTTTTCTACAAAACCAGCTTTATATAAATCATAGGAAGTAAGCTTCATCGCTTTTGCTGCACGAGCTGCCTGACTGCCATCTTTCCACAAAATAGCGGCGTATCCTTCCGGAGAAAGAATAGAATAGACAGCATTTTCAAGTATCCAGACTTCATCAGCTACAGCCATGGCAAGTGCCCCGCCACTACCGCCTTCTCCAATCAGTACAGAAAGGATCGGGGTTTTTAAGGCAGACATTTCATAAAGATTTCGGGCAATTGCCTCTCCCTGCCCTCTTTCTTCTGCTTCCATACCACAAAATGCTCCCGGTGTATCAACAAAGCAGATAATCGGGCGATGGAACTTTTCTGCCTGCTTCATAAGACGAAGTGCTTTCCGATATCCTTCTGGTTCCGGCATTCCAAAATTACGCGCAATATTTTCTGCGGTACTTTTTCCTTTCATCTGTGCAATAACTGTAACTGGCTTTCCCTGGAAGTAGGCAATACCTCCGCAGATTGCGGCATCATCACCAAAGTTTCTGTCACCATGGAACTCTATAAATTCTTCAAATAATCCATAAATATAATCTTCTCCTACCGGACGATCTTTCTCACGTGAAGTCAGTACACGCTCCCATGCCGTCTTTTCCCCTGCACGTTTTTTCTGTGCCAAAGAGAGCTTTTGTTTACGTGACTTTCCTGCATTTTTATTTGAAACAGCCTGCACATCTTCTCTCTTTGATGACGGATTTACAGTATTTAAGTCAGTCTTTATTTCAGAAACGACTCCTGTATTCTTTACTATTCCAGAATGCTTTGTCGTCAGGCGATGCATTGTAAGTATCTGTTCTAAGACCGTCTTCATATCTTTTCTCTCTACGATTTTATCGATAAATCCATGTTTTAAGAGAAATTCTGAACGTTGAAATCCTTTTGGAAGCTTCTTATGAATCGTCTGCTCAATGACACGAGGACCTGCAAATCCGATAAGTGCCTTTGGTTCTGCTAAAATAATATCTCCAAGCATGGCAAAACTTGCGGTAACTCCACCTGTGGTCGGATCCGTCAGCACTGTGATGTATAACAATCCTGCATCGCTGTGTCTTTTTAATGCTGCCGAAGTCTTTGCCATCTGCATAAGAGAAGTCATTCCTTCCTGCATTCTTGCTCCTCCAGAACAGGTAAAAATAATAACAGGAAGTTTTTCTTTTGTGGCACGTTCCACACCTCTTGCAATCTTTTCACCAACAACTTCACCCATACTTGCCATAAGAAAACGACCATCCATCACCATAAGAGCAACTTCATTTTCACCAATACGCGCTTTTCCGGTAATAACTGCTTCGTCTAACTTTGTCTTATCCTGTAACGCTTTAATTTTGTCAGGATAGCCAATCATATGCAATGGATTTTCTGTAGAAAGACCCGTATCCCACTCTTCAAAAGAATCTGCTTCTGTTAAAAATTCAATTCGTTTCTGTGCCGGCATTCTAAGATATCCCCCGCACTTTGGACAAATATAAAGATTCTTTTTATAATCTTCCGTAAAGATACCTTTTCCGCATTTATTGCATCGTTTTAAAAGTCCTTCCGGAACCTCTGGCTTTATCTGACTGGCTGTTTCTTTTACTTCCGGTTTTATGACGGGTGTTTTCTTAAATATACTTTTTAACTTCATTATTTATTCTCTCCCATCTCTTCAAGCACCTTTTCTAAGTACTGAATTGTAAAATCGCCCTCCTGATAATCCGGACGTTCCATGATTTCATACAGAAAATCAATATTAGTTGTGATTCCTTCAATGATCACTTCACCCAATGCCCGGTGCATCTTTGCAATTGCTTCTTTTCTTGTTGCTGCAAATACAATTAATTTTGTGATCATAGAATCATAATAAGGGGATACTTCGCAGCCGCTGTAAATCGCACTGTCAATACGGACCCCTTTACCTCCCGGAAGATACATATCGGTAATCCTTCCCGGACATGGACGGAAGTTCTTAGACGGATCTTCCGCATTGATGCGGCATTCGATCGCATGACCTGTAATCTGGATATCTTCCTGCTTCCATTTTAGTTTTTCTCCATCTGCAATACGGATCTGCGCTTTAATCAAATCAATTCCGGTTACCCATTCTGTAACGGGATGTTCTACCTGAATACGGGTATTCATTTCCATAAAATAAAAGCTCTTGTCCTTTTCAAGAAGGAATTCAATCGTACCGGCATTCTTATAGCCGGCCGCCTTTGCTGCAAGAACTGCTGCTTTTCCCATTCTTTCACGAAGTTCCTCATCTACAGCAGCAGAAGGAGATTCCTCAATAACTTTCTGATGATTTCTCTGGACAGAACAGTCTCGTTCTCCAAGATGAATGACATTACCGTAATTATCTGCAAGAATCTGAAACTCTATATGACGAGGATTCTCCACAAAATGCTCCAGATACATACTTTCATCACCAAAGGCAAGTCCTGACTCTTTTTGTGCCATCAAAAAGGCATTTTCAAATTCCTCTTCTGTATAGGCAACACGCATTCCTTTGCCACCGCCACCAAGAACTGCCTTTACGATAACGGGGAACCCTATTTCCTTTGCAATTTCTAATGCTTCTTTTACATCGGTAAGTGCCTTCTGACATCCCGGAATAACCGGCACGCCGGCATCTACCATAGTCTGTCTTGCCACTGCCTTATTTCCAAGACGGGCAATAATATCGGAATCCGGACCGATAAAAGTAATATGGCAGGCCTCACATAGCTTTGCAAACTGGCTGTTTTCTGATAAAAAACCAAATCCCGGATGAATCGCATCCGCACCGGTAATTATCGTTGCACTGATAATCTGCTCCATATTCAGATAGCTGTCTTTCGCTGCAGCTGGTCCGATACAGACCGCCTCATCGGCAAGCTGCGTGTGAAGCGCCTCCCGGTCTGCTTCGGAATACACTGCAACAGTCTCAATCCCCATCTCCCGACATGCACGAATGATGCGGATGGCAATCTCTCCTCTGTTTGCAATTAATATTTTCCGAATCATTATAATCTCCTCTTATCTATCCAACCATAAAGGTTAATTCTGCTTTTACGACCACTTTTCCATCTACATAAGCTGTAGCTTCTCCTACACCCATAGGACCTTTTCGTTTTACAATCTTTGTTTCTAACTTCACCTTATCTCCTGGAACAATTTTTCCTTTAAAACGGCATTTATTGATTCCGCCAAAGTAGGCTGTTTTTCCTTTATTCTCTTCTAAAGAAAGAATCGCAACGGCTCCTACCTGCGCTAATGCTTCTACTGTAAGAACCCCTGGCATAACCGGTTCCTGTGGAAAATGTCCACGAAAAAAGTCTTCATGAAAAGTAACACATTTATATCCGACAGCACTGACACCCGGTTCCATCTCTTCGATATAATCCACTAAAAGAAAAGGATGTCTATGTGGTAAGATCTGTTCAATTTCTTTAATTCCTAATCTCATAATTTTCCCTCAATTTGTTCATTCCATAAGAATGCTTCTTACTGTATACGGAATAATGGCTGTCCATACTCTACATTGTCTTCATTTTCTACAAGAATTTCTGTAACAACTCCATCAAATTCGCTCTCAATCTCATTCATAAGCTTCATTGCTTCAACAATTGCCAGCGTCTGTCCCTTCTTTACAGTATCACCAACTTTTACAAAAGGCTGTGCGTCTTCAGATGGCGCTGCATAGAATGTCCCAACTAATGGAGATTTTACAACATTACCACCTTTTTCTTCCGCTATCTGCTCTGGCTCCTGCTGTGCAGGAGCTGCAGTTTCTACTGTATTAGCCCCTGCTCCGGCTGCTTCCTGTAAAACGAGATTTGATGCCGGCACAACAATTTTTTCTTCTGGCTGTGGACAGCTCATGGCAATACGAATATTTCCTTCTGTATATTCAAAATTTGTAAGTCCCGCTTTAGATACTTCTTTTACTAACTCTAAAATCTGTTGATAATCCATATCTATCTACTCCTCGTATTTTTTTACAAGAAGAGAAGCATTATGTCCTCCAAATCCAAGAGAGTTGGAGATTGCTACATTCACTTCCTGCTCTACTGCTCCATTAATTACATAATCAAGATCACATCCCTCACCTGGATTCGTTGTTCCTACCGTTGGGTGAATATATCCCTCTTCAATGGACTTCACACAGACAATCAATTCCACTGCGCCGGCTGCTCCAAGTAAATGACCAATCATAGACTTTGTAGAGCTCATTTTTACATGATCTGCACTGGCACCAAAAGCTCTTCTTACCGCTCTTGTCTCAAAAAGATCATTATGATGTGTTCCTGTTCCATGTGCATTAATATAATCTACTTCCTCTGGTTTTATCCCTGCTTCTTCCATGGCAAGTTCCATCGCTTTTGCAGCACCACTTCCATCTTCTGCAGGAGAAGTAATATGGAACGCATCACAGGTAGAACCATATCCAGCTAATTCAGCAAGGATCTTTGCCCCACGATTTTTCGCATGTTCTAACTCTTCTAATACAACAACGCCGGCACCTTCTCCGATTACAAAGCCACTTCTTGCCTCATCAAATGGAAGAGAAGCACGTAACGGATCACTTTCTCCTGAAAGCGCAGTAAGATTTGTAAATCCTGCAACTGCGACTGGTGTAATACTGCTTTCTGTTCCTCCGGCAAGCATCACATCCGCATCTCCGTACTGAATCGCACGAAGGGCATCTCCAATTGAGTTACTTCCTGTTGCACAGGCAGTTACAACATCGGTACATTTTCCTTTACATCCAAGGTCAATTGCTACATTTCCCGCTGCCATATTGGATATCATTAAAGGAATCAGCATCGGGCTTACTCTCTTTGGTCCTTTTGTAATAATCTTCTCATGTTCCTTTTCCATGCTGGCAAGACCACCGATACCGGAACCGATAATTACACCAACGCGGTAAGGATCTTCTTTTGCCATATCAAGTCCTGCCATATCAAAAGCTTCTCTTGAAGCTGCTACTGCATACTGAGAAAATACTTCCATTCTTCTTGCAGCTTTATTATCCAGTCTTTCTTTTACATTAAAGTCTTTTACTTCCGCTGCGATCTTTACTTTATAATCTTCGGTATCAAATTTTGTAATCTCTCCGATACCTACCTTTTCTTCTTTAATTCCATTCCAGAACTCGTTTACTGTGTTTCCAATCGGAGTCACAGCACCCAGTCCAGTAATTACTACTCTTCTTTTCATAAATTTTCCTTTCGTTTATTATGGGCAGAACTCATTTCCTTTGACGGATAAGTTGATTACTTTACATCACCATTCCACCATCAACTAAAAGTACCTGGCCTGTAATGTAAGCTGCCTTGTCAGATGCCAAAAATACTGCTGCATTCGCAATATCTTCCGGCTCTGCAAAGCGGCCGAGTGGAATTTGTTTCTTTGCATTCTCTTTTACTTCATCAGAAAGTACATCTGTCATCTCTGTCTTTACAAATCCCGGAGCAATGGCATTACAGGTAATTCCTCTTGATGCTAATTCTTTTGCCGCAGATTTGGTTAATCCAATCATTCCTGCTTTGGAAGCACAGTAATTTGCCTGACCGGCATTTCCGGCAACGCCGGAAACAGAACTTACATTAATGATTCTTCCATATCTTTGTTTCATCATGCGACGGCTCGCAAAACGAATCATCTGAAAGCATCCTTTTAAGTTCGTATCAATAACATCATCAAAATCTGCTTCGCTCATAGCCATTAACAGACCATCTTTTGTAATTCCTGCATTGTTTACAAGAATATCAATGCTGCCAAATGTTTTGGCTGCTGCCTTTACTAAAGCGTTACATTCTTCAAAATCTGCTACATTGGCACGAAAAACTTCTGCTTTTCCTCCTGCCTCTTCAATCTCTTTTTTTACTAAAAGCGCTTTTTCTTCATTTCCATGGAAATGTACTGCTACCGATGCCCCTTCTTTTGCAAGGGCAATGGCGATTGCTTTTCCGATTCCGCCGGACGCGCCGGTCACAATTGCTGTTTTTCCTTCTAATAACATATCTATAACTCCTTTATAGCTTCCACTGTTTTTTCTACTTCTTCCATTGTTCCGATTCGGAACATCTTTACGCTTTTATCAATCTTTCTCATAAAACCGCTCAATGTCTTTCCCGGTCCAATCTCTACGAAAATATCCACACCGTCTGCTATCATGGCACGTATACTCTGCTCCCATAAAACGGAGGAATAAACCTGTTCTTTTAATAACTCTTTCGTTCTTTCCGTATCTTTTATAATATTTGCATCTACATTTGTCACATAAGGAATCTTCAATTCTCCCAATGTCACTTTGGAAAGTGCCTCATAAAGCTTCTCTCCTGCTTCTTTTAAGTAAATGGAATGGAATGGTCCGCTTACGTTTAATGGAATAACACGCTTTGCCCCTGCTTCTTTTAATGCAGGTGCTGCATTTGCAACTGCTTCCTTATCACCGGTAATTACAATCTGTCCCGGACAATTATAATTAGCAACATAAACGCCTTGCATATATGCGATTGCCTCATTCACTGCCTCTCCAGACAGTCCAAGTACGGCGGCCATGCCTCCCTTTCCGTCTGGTACTGCATTATGCATAAGGTTTCCACGAAGCCATACCATCTTAATAGCATCCTCAAGCTCCATACCACCTGCTGTTGTAATCGCACAATATTCTCCAAGACTAAGTCCGGCTGTCATATCCGGAGTGAGCCCTCTTGCCATAATCTCTTTTGTCATTGCCATACAGGTAGTAACTAATGCAGCCTGTGTATAATCCGTTCTGTCAAGGAGTTCATTTTCCTCGAAACAGATATGTTTCATATCCTGTCCTAAAATCTCACAGCTCTTATCAAATACTTCTTTTGCCAGTGGGCTTTGTTCATAAAAATCTTTACCCATTCCTGCGACCTGTGCTCCTTGTCCCGGATAAAGAAATGCTATTTTACTCATTTACTCTACCTCCCGATTTTCTCTGCCTGAGTAAGAATAATCTCCTTCATCTCCTGACAGATTCCTTCGATAATTTCTTTACAACTTCTGCTGTCTTTTACAAGACCCGCAATCTGACCTGCCATCACACTTCCATGAATGACATCGCCATCAACAACCGCTTTCCTGAGACCACCTAACGTAAGCTTTTCAAGTTCTTCAAAAGAAGCTCCTTCCTGCTCTAACTTTAAGTACTCTCTTGTCTGCTGATTTCTTAAACATCTTACCGGATGTCCGGTTGTTCTTCCAGTTACCTTCGTATCAATGTCTCTTGCCTTAATGACCTTATTCTTGTATGCATCACTTACAATTGATTCCTTTGATGCTACAAAAATCGTTCCCATCTGGATTGCCTTCGCACCAAGCATAAAAGCGGCTGCCATTCCTCTTCCATCGGCAATTCCACCTGCTGCGATTACCGGAATATTTACCGCATCAACAACCTGTGGCACCAATGCCATTGTTGTTGTCTCTCCAATATGCCCACCGGATTCTGTGCCTTCTGCGATTACCGCATCCGCACCCGCTTTTTCCATCCTCTTTGCAAGTGCAGTACTTGCTACAACAGGAATTACGCGTACACCCGCTTTCTTCCAGACTTCCATATATTTTTCCGGATTCCCTGCACCTGTCGTTACTACTTTTACACCTTCTTTTATAAGAAGATCAGCAATAGCGTCTGCTTCCGGATTTAATAACATCAGATTGACACCAAATGGCTTATCCGTCTTTTCCTTTACCTTGTGAATCTGGTCTTCCACCCAGGAAGCAGGTGCCCCACCGGCACCAATGATTCCAAGGCCTCCGGCTTCGGAAACAGCGGCGGCAAGCTCAGCTGTTCCAACCCATGCCATACCGCCCTGAATTACCGGATACTCAATTCCAAGCAATTCTGTAATCACTGTTTTCATCCCTGTACCTCTGCTTATTTATGTTCTTCAATATAATTTACAACATCTCCAACTGTTACCATCTTCTCTAATTCTTCTGTAGGAATCTCTACTCCAAACTCATCTTCAAGACTCATAACCATCTCGAAAAGGTCAAGAGAATCTACCTTTAAATCTTCTTTGAAAGATGCTTCCATTGTAATCTGATCTTCTTCAATTCCTAATGAGTCCACGATTAATTCTTTAATTTTGTCAAACATAATATAAACCTCTCTTTTTTCTTTTTGTTTTTATATATTCATAACTATTCAAAGTCTAAGTTCAATGGATATCTTCTATAGTTACCTAAGAAGCGTATTGAAACTCTGCATGCCCCCAAACAGTTATATGTAATCCGGAAATTCCGGAAATTACCTTTTATCATTTTATCATTCCAGCTTACCATTCCAAATACATACCGCCCCATGTAAGACCAGCGCCAAATCCTGCGACAATAATCTTCATTCCTGGCTGTAACTTTCCTTCCTGCTTTAATTCATCAAGCAGTACCGGTATGCTTGCAGAAGACATGTTTCCGTTCTGCATCATATCCATCGGAAACTTCTCAATTGGCTGCTTTAACCGCTTTGCAATTGCTTCCACGATTCTTCTGTTCGCCTGATGAAGAACAAACAGATCGATTTCTTCTACTGACTTCTCTGCCTTTTCCAAAATCTCATCAATAACGGCTGGAACCTGTCGGACTGCAAACTTATAAATCTCCCTGCCGTCCATAGCTACATAGCCTTCAAGCGATCCATCTTTTCTTTCTCCTGTAGGATTCTTACAGGTGAGTACCTCACCTCTGCTTCCATCAGAATGAAGTACAGAAGGAATTTCAATATTCCCTTCTTCCTCTACACTAATGACAGCAGCACCGGCACCATCACCAAATAAAATACATGTGCCTCTGTCCTTCCAGTTAACAATATTAGACAGACACTCTACACCGATTAATAATGCTTTCTTCGAAAGCCCTGCCTTAATCTGTCCGGCTGCCATCTGGTATGCCACTATAAATCCTGAACATGCTGCATTCAAATCAAATGCTGCCGCATTCACCGCACCAAGTTTCTTCTGAACACTACATGCCGTACATGGCAAAAGCTGTTCGGAGGAAACGCTCGATACAATAAGAAGATCAATCTCTTCTGCTGTTATTCCGGCATCTTCTAACGCTTTCTCTGCTGCCACAGCCGCCATAGAAACTGCTGTCTCTTTCCCGACAATATGCCGGCTCTTAATTCCGGTACGACTTTGAATCCATTCATCGTTCGTATCTACCAACTGAGAAATTGCAGCATTATCAAGTACTTTCTCAGGAAGGCAGGAGCCTGTCCCTTTTATTTTGACAAACATCACTCTCTCCTTTTTTGTGTGATACCTTCCCATACTCTTGAAAAAGCATCTTCTTGTTAAATCATCACAGGCATCTGAACCACCTCACATCTGATACAAATGATTCAGTGCCCAATATTTTGATTATCAAATCTTATTGTTTTGAAATATTATTATTTTGATTTCATATTATTTTTAAATAAAATAGTTTTAATGCCAAAATAAACATTTACAAATATACCATAGCTCTCAGAAATGTCAAGTACTTTTTTTAATGCATTTTTTTGAATTATAAGATAAAAATGGAGAATTATCTCCCATCTGATGTAAAACTACTGCTAAATGTTTCTAAATTATATGTTTTCTTATTTTCTTCCATATGCTATACTCTCTTACAAATGTATTCTCAAAGTTTTTGCTGCACATGCTAAAGCAGGCGCAAAAAGATTTCAAGAATACATCCAAATAGAAAGGAGAAAGAAATTTCCATGAAAAAGAAACAAAAACAACATTATACAGGGAAGAAATGGATTGCAGCGCTTGTCGTTATTGTTCTCATTTTTGCAGCAATCTACTATTATATTGCTCTTCCTGCAATAAACATTCACAATCCGGAGCTTTGGAAGTTTGTCTTGTTTATCCTTGTCATTGCATTCGCACTGTATGCACTTCCCAAAACGACTTTTACAGGTGATCGCAGACATCCCGTAAATTTCAGTGGCAGCTATAAAACAAAGACTTTTAAACTTTTGGCCGCTCTTATCGTTATCATTGCTGCCGCCTACTTTGTTGGCACACTTTTATCTTCTCCAATTATTAATGCTTCTAAATACCAGAAGCTCATGAAGGTAGAAAAAAGTAAATTTACAAAAGATATTGATCAGATTTCTTACGACCAGATTCCTCTGCTTGACAAGTCTTCCGCAGAAATTCTCGGTGCCCGTAAGATGGGTAGTCTTGTAGACCTTGCATCTCAATTTGAAGTTGCCGATGAATACAGCCAGATTAACTATAAAAATAACCCGGTTCGTGTCACTCCGCTTCGCTATGCTGATCTTATCAAATGGTTTACAAATAAAAAAGCGGGCATACCTGCTTATATCAAAATCGACATGGCAACACAGCAGACGGAACTTGTTCGTCTGAAGGAAGGAATGAAATACACCCCATATGACCATTTTGGCCGCTATCTTTACCGTCATCTCCGCTTTAAATATCCTACCTATATGTTTGATGACATTAACTTTGAAATTAACGAAGAAGGCGTTCCTTATTGGGTATGTAGTGTAAAGAAGTACAATATCGGTCTTTTTGGCGGACAGACTGTCGGACGTGTCGTATTATGTAATGCTATCACCGGAGAATGTAAAGATTACGATGTAAAAGACACCCCTAAATGGATTGATCGTGTCTACTCTGCTGATTTACTTGTAAGCCTTTATCAATATCATGGCACATTAAAACATGGATTTATTAACAGTATTCTTGGTCAAAAAGATTGTCTAACAACTACAAACGGCTATAATTACCTTGCTATCAACGATGATGTATGGGTATATACCGGTGTTACTTCCATCACAAGTGACCAATCAAACGTTGGTTTTGTTCTCATGAACCAGCGTACTATGGAGACAAAATACTACGAGATTGAAGGAGCAATCGAAGATTCTGCCATGACTTCCGCAGAAGGAAAAGTTCAGAACTTAGGTTACAAGGCAACATTCCCACTTCTTTTAAACATTGATGCAGAGCCGACTTATTTCATGGCATTAAAAGATGCCTCTGGACTTGTCAAAAAATATGCTATGGTAAATGTACACAATTACCAGATTGTAGCAACCGGAGATACCGTAAATGATTGTGAGGCATCTTACCGTTCTCTCATTCAATCAAACGGTATCGGTCCAGATGAAAAAACTGGAGAAACTTCTCAAAAAACAACAACCGGAACGATTAAAAAGATTGCACAGGCAGTCATTGATGGAACTTCTCATTATTACATCGTTCTAAATGAATCTGACCTGATTTATGACGTAGATATATCTAAGCATTTAGATACAATATTGTTAGAAGCAGGGGATAAAGTAACCATAAAATATACGGAAGAAACTCCTGCAACAGTAATCGAAATACAAAAACAGTAATTAGACAGACCAAACAAATAAAAACCAGAAATAGTATAGTTCTATATATACTATTTCTGGTTTTCTTTTTAAGAGAACCTCAATGCCTCTATTGGTTTCTTTTTCGCTGCTTTATTTGCTGGATAAATTCCAAATCTATTACTTCCACTCTATTTTTAATATTGGAAATCAATATTTAAGATAGATTTCCAGTTTTCTTTTAACTTTGGATAAAGTGCATCGAATTCACGATATACTTTATCATAAATAAATGCAAATTCTTCGTCCGGTTTATAAACTTCGTCTCGCATTTTAATAATCTTATCACAGGCATCAACCACACTTGGGTATGCTCCGGTACCCACTGCTGCTAAAATTGCCACACCAAGGGCTGCGCTATTTTCAGAATTCATATCTGGAAGTGTTACTGGCATATTATAGATATCTGCCATAAGCTGTCTCCAGAATGGACTCTTTGAACCACCACCGCACATCCGCATTGTTTCCGGACGTACACCACAATTACGAATTCCGGTAAGAATATCTCGTAATGCATACGTTGTTCCTTCCATTACGGCTCTTGTCATATCTGCTCTTGTATGAATTGCAGCAAGTCCTACAAAAGAACCTCGACAGTTCAAGTTAAAATGAGGAGACTGTTCTCCATTTAAATATGGCAGATAAATTAAACGGTTTGCACTTGGGTTAGAAGATGCAGCATCTTTGTTAATCTGCTCATATTCTAAATCATCTGGATAGAAGTTATTTCTCCACCATTTAAGAGAAGCTCCACAGGAATTTACACTTCCCATAAAATGCCATGCTCCCGGAACCGGCATACAGAATGTATATACAGATTTATTAATATCAAGTACCGGTTCCTCGGAAAAAGCAAATACTGTTCCACTCGTTCCAATTGTCGTCATAGCTCGTCCCGGTGCTACAACACCTGTTCCTACACCTCCGGCAGAGTTATCACTTGCACCTCCGACTACGGCACATTTTGATGTGATTCCCATTAACTTTGCAACTTCCGGAAGAACATATCCCGTAATTTCCTGGGATTCGTATACTTTTCCAAGCATTGCCTCGTTAAGGTTCATGGCAGTCATAATTTCATCAGACCATTTTCTATTCGGAATATCGAGAATCTGTGTTGCAGAAGCATCGGACACTTCTGTCGCATATTCGCCAGTCAGACGATAACGCAGATAATCTTTTGGCAATAAAATGTGTTCTACTCTTTCATAAATCTGCGGCTGATTTTCTTTTACCCACTGAATCTTTGCTGCAGTAAGCCCCGGTCTTGCAGGAGTAAGGGAATATTTCATAAATAAATCGTCTCCTACGATATGGCGTACATGCTCACAAGATTCAGAAGTTCTTCCATCATTCCATAAGATTGCACGACGAAGAATCTCTCCATTCTTGTCAAGCATAACTGCTCCCATCATCTGCCCTGAAATTCCAAGCCCCATTACCTGTTCCGGTGCAATACCTGACTGATCCATAACCGCTTTAACTGTCTTTAATGCCGCCTGATACCAATCTTCCGGATTCTGCTCAGACCATCCGTTATGTGGCTGATACAATGGATATTCCACAGCAGAAGCCGCAATTTCCAATCCATTTACATCAAATAATACTGTCTTTAAACTACCTGTTCCTAAATCTAACCCTAAATAATATGTCATTATTTTCCCCCGATCTTTTTTATGTACTTTCAGAACTTTTCTGTACTTGCTTTTTCAAAAAATTCTTTTCAAATTGTTACATATGTCTTTCAAACTTCTTCCATGGAATATTAAGTGTTGCATGTTCATTCAACAAACCGTCTACATGCATTAATAATGGGAAATCATCAATACTTACTTTACCTGCTTTTGCCAACGCCTTTACTGCACGAGCAGTTCTTGTTGCGATAACAACTGCCTCCAATGTCTGACCCTGTAACTGTTCTAATGTTTCTTCAATAGTGTAACCTTTTCCAAGAAGTAAACCTACTGTTCTGCTTCGTCCGGCTGATACCGTAACGTCTAAGTCTCCGGCTGCAAACATAATATTATCTACACCACCGCCTACAATTCTTAATAGTTCTAACATTTCCTTTACACTTTCCTGGAAAAGTGCAGATTTCATATTATTATGATCGATTCCGTCATCACCAAGTTTCTCTTTAATTCCAATTGCCAATGCTGTGCCAAGTGCATATCCATTCTTCAACGCTACCGCACATTCTAAGCCGACAACATCTTTTGTCAGGCTGATAATGTAATAATCTGTTGAAAACAAACTGCGAATCCATTCTAATGTTTCGAAATCAGGACCACAATATGCCACAAAAGATGGATCGTGATCAGATAAATCTCTTGCCGTACAAGGACCACCTATAGCATATAATCTTAACTTACTTCCTTCTGGAAGTTTTTCCTGCCAGTATTCCGGATAGGTCTGCATCGTTCCATCTTCATAATCAAGCATTCCTTTTGTTACAGAAATTAATGGAATACTTTCGTCAAGAATCGGAAGAATCTCATCTGCAAACCACTCTACACCAAAGCTAGATATACCACATACAATCAAATCTGCTCCCTTAATTGCTTCCTTAACATCCGCACATTTAATATAGTTAATTCCATCGTGTAAAGTTCTTCTTAAGTTGACATGGTAATTATCCTCACGAAGTCTGTCAATAACCGCATCATCTAAAGGACTTCCTACTAAACGTACCTCATGTCCATTCTCAAAAAGTGGAAAAGTAAGCGCAGAAGCCATCTGTCCTGCTCCGATCAATGTTACAACACTCATAATTGTACCTCCTAGATATTACTCGAATCCCGTCTGTATCCTTAGATTCCTACTATTCTGCATCTCCAGTCGTATCGTTTACAAAACCTGAAAAGCAACCCTTTAGATTATTGAAATATTTCTCATTATTAAGGAGAATCATTTCATTTGTTGTTTATAGTATAGATTTTATTGTGAGAAAAGTCAATCGGCATATGAAACAAATTTCACGCATAAAAATTGTTCATAATGAATAAGTGCATATTCTCGTAAATTATAGCCGCAAATTTCCTTTTATGATATACTTATTACTATTCAAGAATATCTCGACACTCTTGCTGCAAGATGTGCGTTATTATTTTACAACGGCTTTTATGAATTACGAATCTTTTTACAGAGAGGATTAATAGAAATATGGATACAAATAAAATCACACAGATGATCCGCATTGCAAAAATGCATTATGAATTAAACCGTACACAGCTTGAGATTGCAAAAAAAGAAGGGATAAGTAAGGCCACTGTCAGCAGGATTTTAAAATCTGCCATGGATAAGGGTATTATCGAGGTTCGCATTAAAGATTCAATCCTGAATGATACTGCACTCGAAAAAGACCTGATAGATTCTTATCCGATTAAACGTGCTGTTATTGTTCCTGATCTGGTAGAAAATGAGCAGATTCTTCTCCAGGATGTCTGTGCTGCTTTGATAGACGACCTTCCAAGATATGTAAAAAACGATAGTGTGATTGGCGTTTTTTATGGTCATACATTAACTGCCCTTGCACGTCAGCTTCCTAAAATCAAGCGCAAGGGAGTATCTGTGATCCAGCTTGCCGGCGGATTTTCGCGGGCCGTTTATGAGTCAAATTCTCTATCTATCCTTCGAAGTTTTGCCGATTGCTTTGGTGGAACTGCTTATCAGATTCCTGCTCCTGCAATGGTAGAAAAACCATTTATTGTGGAAGCTCTAAAGCAGGACTCACAGATTGCGAAAGTTTGTGATATGGCAGAAATATGCGAAACAGCTATTTTTTCTGTCGGCAACTTAGAGCGCCCTTCTATTCTCTATGAAATGGGACTGATTACATCAATCGAATATCAGGATATGATACACCGCGGAGCAATCGGTGACTGTTGCTCTCACTTCCTAAATAAAAACGGAGATGTATTTGATGAAACAATGGATGCACGTGTTGTAGGACCTTCACTTGAAACCATCAAGAAAATCCCTAACAAAATGCTTGTTGTTTCCGGCAAAAAGAAAGCGGCAGTCATCCATGCGGCCCTAAAAGGCGGGCTTGCAGACAGTCTTTATATTGATGCCCCTACCGCAGAAGAATTATTAAAAAAACAATTTTAATTTAAGAATATCTCAGAAGAGATGGGAGTTATCTTTAACAGACAAAAACCAGAGATTTGCTATAGCACAAATCTCTGGTTTTTTATTTTTATCTCCTAATGGAAATCCATATAATTATTCTTCTTCCCAGTTATGATATACTGCCTGTACATCATCGTCTTCATCAAGTAAGTCTAATGTACGGTTAAGATTCTTAATATCTTCTGGGTCTGTCAATGTTACGTAGTTGTCCGGAATCATTGTTACTTCTGCGGATGCCATTGGTACGCCTTCTTTTTCAAGTGCCTCTCTTACTTCCCCAAATACATCTGGATCTGTAGTGATTTCGTAGCTGTCATCTTCTTCTACGAAGTCTTCTGCACCTGCATCTAATGCAACCATCATGAATTCATCTGGATCTGTTTCGTACTCTTCTTTCGATACGATAATCTGTCCTTTTTTCTGGAACATGAAAGATACACAACCAGATGTACCGATATTTCCACGACCTTTGGAGAATGCGGAACGAACGTTAGCTGCAGTACGATTCTTATTATCTGTTAATGTTTCTACGATAATCGCAATACCGTTAGGACCGTATCCTTCGTATGTATTCTGTACATAGTTTACGGAGTTTGCATCTCCGGCAGCTTTCTTAATACCTCTTTCAATCGTATCATTAGGCATATTGTTTGATTTTGCTTTAGCGATTACATCTCGAAGCTTACTGTTATTAGCAGGGTCTGGACCGCCTTCTTTTACTGCTACTGCAATTTCACGACCGATTACGGTAAAAATTTTACCTTTTGCAGCATCATTTTTCTCTTTTTTGTGTTTAATGTTCGCAAACTTGGAATGTCCTGACATTTTATCTTCTCCTTACTTTTTATAATATTTACGTACTCAAAACTATTCAATACCAAAAATCAAACGCATCTATAATGCTTTGAATAGTTGCAAATACTCTTTATAGGCATAACTTTTCTAAGTTTATCACCGTTTTATCATGTAGTCAAGTAGTTACTCTTTGATAATTCCGGACTCTTTGATGCTATAAATTGCTTTTTTTATTTCTGACGGGGGTAGTACAAGAGCAAAACGAACATATCCTTCTCCCAGACTTCCAAAGCTGCTTCCCGGCGTGCAGATTACTCCGGTCTTTTCCATGAGTTCCATAACAAATTCATTGGAATTAGCATAACCTTTTGGTAACGGTCCCCATGCAAACATTGTTCCTTCACTGTCTGGAATGTTCCAGCCAATTTCACGAAGTCCTCCACATAAAGCATCTCGTCTTTCCTGATATGCCGCACATTGTTCTTTTACTGCTGTATCATCAGAATAAAGTGCTGCTACGGCACCTGCCTGTACCGGAAGGAAAATTCCATAATCTATCTGGGAACGGAAACGTTTAAACACTTCAATAACTTTTGCATTACCAATTACAAAAGACATTCTTGCACCTGTATAATTATAGCTTTTAGACAGAGAATAGAATTCCACACCAACTTCTTTTGCTCCCGGAAATGAGAGGAAAGACTTTCCTTCTTTCCCATCGTATATAATGTCAGAGTAGGCATTATCATGAATAATTAATATATTATTTTCTTTTGCAAATGCAATCAATTTCTCATAAAATTCATCTGGTGCCGTTTTGCAAATAGGGTTCGCCGGATAAGATACGACCATGATTTTGGCTGCTTCTTTTACATCCTGCGGAATAGCATCAAAATCCGGAAGATAATTATTTTCCTCTGTTAATGGATAAAACCACTGGTTACTCTGTGCAATAAATGCTCCCGTTGAAAAAATAGGATAGCCCGGATTCGGTAAAAGTACGATATCTCCCGGATTAATCAGTGGGAGAAAAATATGTGCCATTCCTTCCTGAGATCCATAAACTGACATGATTTCGTTTTTGGCAATATCTGTTTGATATCTTTTTTTATAACGATGAACGACCGCTTCTAAAAGTTCTTCTGTTTCTCCTAAAGAATAATGATAATTTTCCGGATGAAGGCAAGCTTCTGACACTGCTTTCATTACACATTCCGGTGTTTCAAAATCCGGTGTACCTACAGAAAAATTATAAATCTTTTTTCCCTGTTTTTCTAATTCTTTCTTTTTTTTATCTAAAATCTGAAAAATTCCTGCTTCAAAATTTTTCATTTTTTCTGCTGGTTCAAAATTCATTATTGTTCTCCTTTGTATTATCAATCTACTTAAAATTCAAGAACGTCAGAATATTCTTAAATTACCTTTATGTAATCAGTTCTAAACTGATTTTTAAGGCATAGTTTACTCTTTTTAGTGTATCTGTGTCAAGATGGCATACTCGTTCTTTTAACCGCTGTTTATCAATGGTACGTATCTGTTCTAATAGTACGACAGAGTCTTTTGTAATATCACATTCTGCTGCAGAAAGCTCCACATGAGTTGGCAGCTTTGCCTTATTCATCCGGCTTGTGATCGCTGCACAAATTACTGTAGGACTATGACGATTTCCCGCGTCATTTTGAATAATAAGAACCGGGCGAACACCACCCTGTTCTGAGCCTACAACCGGACGAAGATCCGCATAATAAATATCTCCCCGTTTTATCATCATTTTCACTCACTCCATTTTACTTTTCTTTCTAAATGAAGTATTTCCAGTAAACATCATGAGTATTCTGATGATTTTTTTCTTTCTGATTTTTTCTTTTTGATCTTTCCCCTGAAATTTTTTATTTCAAAATTTTTTCCAGATAATTCGGCAAATCTCCTGCAAGTACACTATAATATCCCTTTTCTTTTGAGGTGGCATCTCCCGCAAGTCCATGGCAATACACTCCTAATCGTGCTGCAGTTAACAAACTAAGCCCACCTGCCAGAAAACCACAAATTATTCCGGTTAAAACATCACCGCTTCCGCCTGTTGCCATCCCATTATTTCCACTCATATTAATATATGAAGGAGCATTTCCATCAGATACAATTGTCCTTGCATCTTTTAGGACGATTATATGATCTTGATCTGCCATCTTCATCGCTGCTTTTGGCAGATTACTCTGAATCTCCGTTATTTCTTCTTCTATCAGCCTAGACATCTCTTTTAGATGTGGCGTTAATATGATTCCACTCTTATATTCATAGAATAATTGTTTTATCTCTCTATCGTTTTTCAATAAAACAGCCAGATTATTTAATCCATCCGCATCGATCACAAGCGGGACTTTTCCCAATGCAAGAACCTGCTTTAATAATCTTCTGGCAAATATACTCTGTCCAATTCCTGGACCAATGCCGATAACTGATGCCCAGGAAATCGCTTCCGGCAAAATCTCTCCCGCCTTTTCTTCTGAATCATATGTTGTAAGAATAGCCTCCGGAAGCTTTTCTTGTAAAATTACCCGGTTTTCTTCACAGGAAAAAATCCGTACCAGCCCACTTCCGCTTTTATAAGCTGCCGTTCCGCTTAAAACTGCTGCTCCAGCCATGTTTTTCGCCCCAGCAATCAATAATACCTTCCCATAATTTCCCTTATTCGTCCAGGCTTTTCGTTCTGGCAGCAGAGCAAGATCCTCTTTTACAAAAGAAATCATCTTCGGAGCAATTTTTTCTACCGCTTTTTTTGGGAATCCAATTTCCTTTACAATAACTTCTCCACTGATATCCGCTCCCGGATACAGGAGCAGCCCAGCTTTTAGTAGTCCAAACGTAACCGTCAAATCCGCGCAAAAAGCTATACCAAGAATCTGTCCTGTTGAAGCATCTACACCCGATGGCACATCAACCGCTACTTTTAACGCTTTCTTCTGATTCATTCTCTCGATTACTTGTCTGTGCTGTCCCGCTACTTCTCTTTTTAATCCGACACCGAAAACAGCATCAACGATCACATCATATTCTTCTTCTGGAAACTCCATCAAAAACTGTGCTTCCATCTGCTCTAAAACTTTCTTCTGAATCTGATGGGAATCTGAATCATGTGGAATCGCTCCGATTTCATAAAAGTCAACATTGTATCCATCTTCTAATAAAAGACGCCCAAGCGCCAGACCATCTCCACCATTATTGCCCTTTTCCGTAACAATAAGTACACGGCTCTTTGTCGGTACTCTCTCTAAAAAGACTTCTTCTAAAGCAAGCGCCGCCTTTTCCATTAAAACAATACCAGGAATCCCCATCGTATTTATACTATACGCATCAATCTGCTGCATTTCTTCTCTTGAAGCAACGTAACGCATCTTTAAACCTCCTGTTTCTTAAAAAATGTACCCCAGAGTCGTTGCTGTACTTACTGTTGTAAAAAGATTCCGAGCATACATACGTAATTTGCGATTGAGCAGTCAGCAAAAAGAGATGAAAAACAATGCTTTCTATCACACAGCTTCTCATCTCTTTACTTTCTTTTACAATATATACTTTGTAGTAACTATTCTATTGATTCTGACTGTGAATTCTATAAGACAATGTCATAATACTCTCTGCAAGATGTACATTCTCAACCAGAATATCTTCTGAAAAATGTAAATCTACTGGTGCAAAGTTCCATAATGCCTTAATTCCTAAATCAACTAACTTTTCTGCAACCTTTACTGCTTTTGACTTCGGTAACGTTAATGCAGCAATCATTACCTCATGCTCTTTTAAAAATGTTTCCAGCATGTCGATATCATATACTTCCACACCCCGCACTGTCATACCAATTAATCTTGGATTCACATCGAAAAGTCCGATAATTTTAAATCCATTACTGTCAAAATCCTGGTTATTCGCCAACGCCTGACCAAGATTACCCGCACCTACGATAATGATGTTATTTGTTCTATCCAGACCCAGAATCTTACCCATCTCATTATAAAGATACTCTACATTATAACCATATCCCTGTTGACCAAATCCACCAAAATTATTTAAATCCTGACGAATCTGAGAAGCAGTGACGTTCATTCTCTGACTCAGTTCCTTCGAAGAAATACGAACAACATCATTCTTCAGTAAATCTCCAAGATACCGATAGTACCGGGGTAATCTTTTTATCACTGCCGGAGAAATTGACTTTTCATTCCCTGTTTTTACAACTGCTTTATTGTCTGGCATAAGATCCTCCCTTTGATAAAAAATTCCCATTCTCAAGTTCTACTTAATCAATTATATACAAAAATAGTTTTAATGTCAAATAGGATTGTTAAAAATTCCAACACTTATTTACTTATTATTTCTTTCATGATAAAATACATCAGAAATATTTCTACTATATAATAATATAATCAATTTGGAGGTTATTATGATTTTAGCCTGTCAGAAAATCGAAAAAGCATTCGGAGGAAAATCCGTATTAAATAATGTTAATTTTTTAATTAATGAAGGGGAAAAGGCTGCTGTAATCGGTATCAACGGTGCCGGTAAAACAACTCTTTTCAAAATTATCACTGGAGAATATGAGGCAGATCATGGGGAAGTTATCTTTCAGAAAGGCTCTACTTATGGCTACTTATCCCAGGTCATTGACGTAAGTTCTCATCGCAGCATTTATGAAGAAATGCTTGATGCAAAAAAAGATATCATCGAAATGGAAAAGAAAATACGTCAATTAGAAAAAGATATCAGCACTTTGTCCGGTGAAGCATTAGAAAGAGCAATGGAAAGTTATTCCCGTCTTACTGACCGCTTTGAGAAGGCAAACGGTTATGCCTGGAAAAGCGAAATTACCGGTGTATTAAAAGGCCTCGGCTTTGATGAAAGCCAGTTTGACACACCAATCCATACTCTTTCTGGAGGGCAGAAAACCCGCGTAGCACTCAGCCGTATTCTTCTGATGCACCCGGATCTCATTTTACTTGATGAGCCGACTAACCACCTTGATATGGAATCCATTCGCTGGTTAGAAACTTTCCTTTCTAACTACCGGGGCTCGGTGCTTATTGTTTCCCATGACCGTTATTTTCTTGATAAAGTTGTTGATAAAGTAATCGAGATCGAGCGTGGAAACAGTCAGGTATTTAACGGCAACTACAGTGCTTACGCCGAAAAGAAAAAAGCACAGCGTGATGCCCAGATGAAACTTTACATGAATCAACAACAGGAAATCCACCATCAGGAAGAGGTAATCACAAAGCTTCGCTCTTTCAATCGTGAAAAGTCCATCAAACGTGCCGAAAGCCGGGAGAAAATGCTTAGTAAGATTGAACTTGTCGATAAACCTGTGACTTTAAATAGTAAGATGCGTATCACTTTAGAACCGGAAGTACTTAGTGGAAACGATGTTCTTACTATTGAAGGACTTTCCAAATCTTTTGGTGATAAGGCTTTATTCCGTAATTTAAATGTTCAGATTAAACGTGGGGAAGTTGTTGGACTCCTCGGTGCCAACGGTACCGGAAAAACCACTCTTTTAAAAATCATTAACCGCCAGCTTCGTGCTGACTCTGGAAAAATCCGCTACGGCTCTAAGGTGTCCATCGGTTATTATGATCAGGAACAACATGTATTAGACGATTCCAAAACAATTTTTGATGAAATTTCTGATGCCTATCCAAAGCTGACTAATACCCGCATCCGAAATGTTCTTGCTGCCTTTCTTTTTACCGGTGAAGATGTATTTCAGGTCATCGGAACTTTGAGTGGTGGCGAAAAAGGACGAGTTTCTCTTGCTAAACTCATGCTTTCTAATGCGAACTTTATCATTCTTGATGAGCCGACCAACCATTTAGACATCCAGTCCAGAGAAATTTTAGAAGAAGCGATTAACAACTATGAGGGAACTGTATTTTACGTTTCCCATGACCGTTACTTCATTAATCAAACAGCTACAAGAATCCTGGATTTATCCCCAGAAGGCATCGTAAACTATAAAGGCAACTACAACTATTACTTAGAACAAAAAGAAGCTGGAAACGTGTCTGCTGACAGCGATAACATCACACTTGCTGCCTCCGCTGATAAATCTCCTGCCCCTTCTCCAGAAAAAGCCAAGGAGGACTGGAAACGTTCACGTGAAGAGGCCGCAAAGCAACGTAAGCGTGCCAACGATTTAAAGAAGACAGAAAAAGAAATCAGTCGCTTAGAAGCAGAAAACGATCAGTTAAAAAATGAAATGGCATTACCCGAAAACGCTACCAATGTATCAAAACTTATGGAACTCAATACTAAATTTGAAGAAAATGAATCTACCTTATTAGAACTCTATGACAAGTGGGAAGAATTATCAGAATGATTTTTAATTTGTAGATTCGATATAGACAGAAAAATAAAAAAACGATATATTCCTCCGCCCTGTAATTGCATCTGGAATATATCGTTTTTTATTTTTCTGTCTACTTTAAATCCTTCGTATTAAGTTCTGTTTTTAACTGATTTATGGAATTAGGTTAACATTTAATTTTTTACTGCTTTCTTTAATTACTTTTTCTAATTCGCCATCTGTAATTGCAGTTACTCGACCTGTTTCATATTCCTGGTCAACCCACTTCTTTACCTCGGCTACCAGTGGACTCTTCTTGTCTACTGCCTTATCTCCCTTTAAGCGATAGTAAGTATTTATCCAATGAGCAATTCCAGCAAGTCCGCTTGTATTTGATACCGCTACAAGCACCGGACGGTTTAACAATTTATCTGTATCAAATATGTTATAGATTTCTTCATTTTTAAGAAGACCATCTGCATGGATTCCAGCTCTTGTCACATTAAAGTTCTTTCCTACAAATGGTGTTCTTTCCGGAATGTGATATCCAATCTCTTTTTCATAATACTCTGCCAGTTCTGTAATAACTGTAGTATCCATTCCGTCTAATGTTCCACGAAGCTGGGCATATTCAAATACCATCGCCTCAAGCGGGGTATTTCCTGTACGTTCACCGATTCCAAATAATGCACTGTTTACAGCAGATGCTCCATAAAGCCATGCTGTTGTAGAATTATTCACTGCTTTATAGAAATCATTATGCCCATGCCATTCTAGTAATTCTGATGGTACTCCGGCATGTTCTTTTAATCCATAAATAATTCCCGGCACAGAACGTGGAATCACAGCTCCTGGGAAGTTTACTCCATATCCCATCGTATCGCAGGCACGAATTTTTACAGGAATACCATACTCATCTTTTAATTTCATAAGCTCCAGACAAAATGGAATAACAAATCCATAAATATCAGAACGGGTAATATCTTCCAGGTGGCATCTTGGACTGATTCCGGTTTCAAGACATTCTCTTACAACGCCTAAATAATGTTCCATCGCCTGTTTTCTTGTCATTTTCATTTTATAGAAAATATGGTAATCAGAACAGCTTACAAGAATTCCGGTTTCTTTTAAACCAATTTCTTTTACTAATTCAAAGTCTTTCTTACTTGCACGAATCCAGCTTGTAATTTCAGGAAATTTATAACCCTTTTCCATACATTTATATACCGCATCTCTATCTTTTTTACTATATAAGAAAAATTCGCACTGACGAATAATTCCTTTCGGTCCTCCTAAGCGGTGGAATGCATCATATATATGCACGATCTGATCTGTTGAATACGGCGTTCTTGACTGCTGTCCATCGCGGAAAGTTGTATCCGTAATCCAGATATCTTCCGGCATTTCATGAGGTACGATTCGGTCATTAAAGGCTATTTTCGGCACTTCCTCATACGGGAACAGATTACGGAATACATTAGGCTTATCCGTATCAACCAGCGGGTACATATATTCATCTAATTTCAATAAATTTGATTTTTTGTTCAGCCGAACTGAGCGGTTATCCATTTCCATAGTTCTATCTCCATTTCTTTTATTAATATGACGGCAATTCACAATCTATAAAAACCCATATAGTATAGCATAGTTTCCAAAAGTATCCTGACTTTCAAGTCGAGCAGTCTGAATTGCATAAATCATTTTTAAAAACTTCATTTTATTCCCGTTATTATTCTATCATTAAAGTTAAATTTGTCAAGAGATAGTATTTTTTATATCTTTTTTCGCATAATATAATTTGTGTTCCTTCATTTACTTTATCATTGCACAGCGCCACATCCAAAAGTTCCTGTCTATGTTTCAAACAAAAGAAAAACAAAAAAACGATATATCCCACCTGTTCTGTAAATGCTACGTAAAAAATGCTCTTGCATCTTGAACGCACCTCAAAACTTCAGATGAGATATATCGTTTTTATTCTTTCCAATTTAAAATCAGAAATTATTATTTATTAACGTTTACTTTCTGCCCAATCTTACTTTCCGTTCCAGATAAAAGTCTGCCAATATTTGCTCTATGGCGATAAATTGCAAAAAATGCATAAAGGACACACATCGCAAATAAATCCCATCTTCCCGGATGAAAGATAAGAATTTCTACTACAATACCTGCTGATAATAGGATCGAAGCTAGGGAAACATATTTTGTTACAGCTGTGACTGTCACAAAGATAATAAAACAGCATAAACCGATTCTCCAGTCAAAAGCCATCATTGCGGCGGCTGTTGTCGCAATTCCTTTTCCTCCTTTAAACTTTAAGAAAACAGGATAATCATGTCCCATTACTGCCGCAAACCCTGTAACAAGCTGAATCAGTTCTGCATTCAAATCTGGTACAGCCGGACATAATACAAACTTTACAATAAGTACCGGAACAAAGCTTTTTAATGCATCTCCAAGGAAAGTAAGTAATGCACGAGTTTTACCAAGTACACGAAGTACATTCGTTGTACCAGAATTCCCACTTCCATAGTCACGAATATCCATTCCGCATAACTTTCCTACAAGGTAACCACTTTCAATGCAGCCACAAAAATAGCCTACCACAATTACAAGTACATAATATACAGCAGTCATTTACTTCTCCTTTCTCTCACGATAAATGAAATGGATCGGAGTACCACGAAAACCAAATGTCGTACGGATCTGATTCTCAATATATCTGGTATATGAAAAATGTGTCAGTTTCTTTTCATTAATGAACATAACAAATGTCGGTGGCTTTACAGAAACCTGAGTAATATAGTAAATTCGCAAACGCTTACCTTTATCTGATGGTGGCTGCTTCATAGCCATTGCTTCGGTAAGAATTTCATTTAAGACACCTGTCTGTACACGAAGGGCACAGTTTTCAATTACGGCATCAATCATATCAAAAAGTTTTGGAAGTCTCTGTCCTGTCTTTGCTGAAAGGAAAATCAGTTCCGCATATGGCATATAGGAAAGCTTTTCACGAATCTTTTCTGTGAACTTCTTCATCGTCGTGTTATCTTTTTCCACAAGATCCCACTTGTTCACTGCAATAATCATACCTTTACCACGTTCGTGGGCAATTCCTGCAATCTTTGCATCCTGCTCCGTAATTCCTTCCGTTGCATCAATAATCAAAACGGCAACATCACAACGCTCTACGGCTGTAACGGTACGAATAATACTGTAACGCTCTAATTCTTCTTTAATCTTACTCTTTCTACGAAGCCCCGCTGTATCAATAAAGATATATTCCTGACCATTACGCTTTACCGTTGTATCAATCGCATCTCTTGTCGTTCCTGCAACCGGAGATACAATCACTCGTTCTTCTCCAAGAAGCTTATTGATAATCGAAGACTTACCTGCATTCGGTTTACCGATTACCGCAATCTTCGGACGTTCATCTTCCTCTTCCTCTTCTCGTGCCGGTGTTTCAAACTGTTCAATTACATGATCTAACATATCACCTATTCCAAGTTTGCCCTGTGCAGAAACAGGAATCGGATCACCAAGACCAAGATTATAAAATTCATAGACATCCGGCATATATTTTTCAAAGTTATCTACTTTGTTTACGACAAGAAGAACCGGACGATGCGAACGGCGTAACATATCTGCCACTTTAAAATCTGCATCTACAAGTCCCTGACGTACATCTACAAGGAACAAAATAACATCTGCTGTCATAATTGCTGTCTCTGCCTGTTCCCTCATTCGTGAAATGATAATGTCATCAGACTCAGGTTCAATTCCTCCGGTATCAATCAGGGTAAACTGATAGTCTAACCAGCTGACCTCCGCATAGATACGGTCCCTTGTTACTCCTGGTGTGTCTTCTACTATTGAAATCCTGCTTCCTGCTAACGCATTAAACAGCGTAGATTTCCCTACATTCGGGCGGCCTACCACCGCAACAACCGGTTTACTCATAATTTCCTCCATTCTCTATCGTAATAATTTTATCAACAAAGTCTCTTCCCTCTGATTGTATAATATTTACGGGAACTTGTAAAGAATCGGAAAGTTCCTTTAATGAAATGTCATCAAGGAAAATATCCTCATCTGCTTTTAACACATTGCATGGAAGGAGTAGTTCCTCTCCAAGCATCTTTCCTTTTAACTGTGCAATAATATCCTGTCCGGTCAAAAGACCTGAAACTGTAATATGTTCACCAAAAAATTTATTAATAATACAGTACACATCTATCTTAATACCAGGGAATTTCATTTCCACATCCGCTGCAAGCTTTTTAATCGTTGGATAAGCAAGTTTCGCTGTCGCGATTGCCACATGTTTTTCCCGATCATCACCGGTAAGCTCCGCAAGGTGTTCTTTTACTTCCTCTAGCAAAAGCCGCATCATACCGACACCATTTTCAAGCTGTCCATAACCTTCATAATACGCCTCATCTGGAAATTCCTGTTCTGCGAGAATAAACCATTCATCGCTTGCATGAACAAAGGTTGTTCCATAATTTTCACGAAAATAATCCTGCCATTTATGAATCTGCTTCAGTACTTTACCTGCATCTTCTTTTTCAAAAAGCTCAAGCGGAGCAAGACCTTCTCTGTACTTTGTAAGACCAACCGGAACGACAGATAAACTTTCCATGTACGGAAGAAACTTTCCAAGATCAGATATCGTCCGATCAAGTTCTTCTCCATCATTCAATCCTTTACATAGTACGACCTGACTGTTCATACGAATGCCTGCTTCATAAAATCGTCCTATTTTTTCTAAAATATCTCCTGCAAAACGATTGTGAAGCATCTTACAGCGAAGCTCCGGATTCGTTGCATGAACAGAGATATTAATTGGTGATAAATGATACCGAATCACTCTTTCGATGTCTTTATCACGCATATTGGTTAATGTAATATAATTTCCCTGCAAAAAAGACAAACGTGAATCATCATCTTTAAAGTAAAGTGTTTCTCTCATTCCCGGAGGCATCTGATCGATAAAACAGAACATACATTTATTACAGCAGGAATGGTATTCATCCATGAGAGAAGATTCAAAAGTAATTCCTAAATCTTCGTCCTCATCTTTCTCAATCTCCAATACACACTCTTCCCCGTCTTTTGTGAGAACCAGCACATCTAAATACTCATCTTCCACATAATACTGATAATCAAATATGTCTTCTATTTCATTTCCGTTGATTTCCTCTATGGCATCCCCCGGCTCTAAACCAAGTTCTTCAGCAATACTTCCCGATTCAACCGAGGCAATAATATGCAAATGTTTTTTCATTCTTCTTCTCCATTTATTCAAAGATTCCTGACATAAATCACAGAATTCAAGAATGCCTCGGCATTCTTGTTGCGAGATTTTAAAAAGTTACAGACACATAAAACAGCCCATATTTCCTCTTTTCCCATGACTTGCTCTATGTGAAAATAACTTGTCGCTATTACAACAGGTACAAATGTCTGTGATATCCAGATTCTCCTTACGGATTCCCGCCTGTGTAAGTATGAGTTCATTTACCTTCCATAAATCCAACTGATACTTTCCATTACCTTTATCATCCATGATCAACGGTATTTCCTCCGGCAAAAACACTTTCTTAAATGCATCTGCAACTTCTTCACCAACTTCATAACAGTTTCGACAAATAGACGGACCAATTGCCGCAATAATATTTTCCGGCTTACTTCCGTATTCATTTTGCATATATGCTACAAACTTTGCTCCAATCTTTTTTACAGTACCACGCCAGCCAGAATGAGCCATTCCAGCCACATGATGTTCTGGATCATAAAAAAGAAGAGGAACACAATCGGCATAAGAAGTATAGAGGGGAATTCCTTTCTCATCTGTAATAAGTGCATCAATTCCCGGCACTGTTTCTCTTACAATGCCATCGCCCTTATCCTTTGCTGTAACTTTACGAATCCTGGTCTCATGAATCTGAGAAGACAACACCAGATCTGCTGCATTAAAACCAATTGCTTCTCCGATTCTTTGAAAATTTTCCTGTACTTTTTGTGGATCGTCTCCACGAGTAAATGACAGATTCATTGAAGAAAGATATCCTTCACTTACACCGCCGATTCGAGTAGAAAAACCATGACATACTCCAGCCTTCACAAGCTTTGGAAATGTAAGGAATACTACACCATTTTTCTCATTTATCATTGTCGAATGATTCTCATTAGCATATACAAACTTCATAGCTTTCTCCACTGTTTCTAATTCAATCCAACACTTATTCCTGAAACTCAAATGCATTCTTTATCCAGTGACATTGTAAATCTTTATCTACTTCTATAACATCAAATCGAACAGCAGTTGTGTCCATAAGCTGTTTTTTCATACGATAATAATTTAATGTATAACAGATTCTTTTTTGTTTTTTTAAATTAACTGCTTCTGCTGGAGTACCACATTCTTTATTTCTTCTCATCTTTACTTCCACAATAAGAATGGTTTCTTTTTCCAGCGCAATAATATCAATTTCTCCATGGTAACTTCGAAAGTTTCTCTCTAGTATGCGAATCCCCTTTCCCTCAAGAAAAAGAGCTGCTGCTTCTTCTGCAGCCATTCCGTAATTTCTTCGCACTGCTGCCTTCTCCATTCCTTTAAATCTGCTCCCCACAAATGTTTTTAAGGAAACTGCGGCGATGTATCGGACATGGACCCTGTCGATGTATCGCCTCGATATGTTCCTTAGAACCATACCCCTTATTGGATGCAAAATCATATCCTGGGAAAATATGATCATATTCTTCCATCATACGATCTCTGTAAACTTTTGCCATAATACTTGCTGCTCCGATAGAAATACTTTTGGCATCTCCCTTGATAATCGGAACCTGTTTCATGTCCATTCCCGGAATCGTTACCGCATCATTTAATAACAGGTTTGGCTTCACAGACAGATTTGCAACCGCCTGGCGCATCGCTTCATACGTTGCCTGTAAGATATTGATTTCATCAATACGCTCTGGAGAAGCCATTCCGATTCCTACAGAAACCGCTTCTTTTTGAATTACCTCAAATAATTCTTCTCTTTTTTTTGCAGAAAGCTTCTTTGAATCATTAATGTATAAGATTCTGCTTTCTTTTGGCAAAACAACCGCTCCGGCTACAACCGGACCTGCTAATGGTCCCCGGCCCACTTCATCGATTCCACAAATAAACTCATATTGACTGTATTCTTTCTCAAACCGGCACAGATTCTCTATTCTCTCTACTTCCTGATAATACTTTTCCACCTTTTTTTTCTGAGAAAGTAAAAAACTCTGTACGCCTTTTCTTTCATCGTTCTGATACAATACAATCTGTGCAGAAATTTCTTCTGGGGTAAGATTTTTAAATTCTTCTTTTATAGCAGTAATACTTTTCATTTTTTAAGAAACCTTTCCAAACTTATTTAACGGCCAGATTCTTATCCATACCTTACCAATAATTTGTGAACGGTGTACCGGACCGACCTCCTCATAGCGGCTGTCATAACTGACAGGACGGTTATCTCCCAAACAAAAATACTCATCCTTACCAAGTTTTTGCGCACTCTTTGCCACACCTGCCTCATCGATATAATCCGTAATGCCGTATATATCGCTTTTTAGCTTCTTTCCATTGATATAAACCTTGCCCTTTTTTATTTGCACCGTTTCTCCCGGCAGCCCTATGATACGCTTTATATAATACGGATGTTCTCCATATTCTTCTGGTCCCGGAAAAATAACAATATCATATCTTTCCGGTTCATGAAAACGGTAGGATAATTTATCCATGATAAGGTTCTGTCCATCAGAGAGAGTCGTATCCATAGAATCTCCTCGTACAACTGTCCTCTGTCCTACATAATGAAGTATAAAATATACTATCGTACATAAAATAACAAGATACAGTATTGTACCGATCACTTCTTTCACGTTCTTTCTTCTCTGTTCTTTTCTTCTGCGCTGCCGCCTTCCCAGTGTTACTTCCTGGTTCTTCCTTGCTCTTCTAGCCATATTTCGCAGACACCTTCCATTCAAGATACTTTTTAAGACACTTTATCAAATCAAGAAACTTTTCCAAACTTATTTAATGGCCAGATTCTTATCCATACCTTGCCAACGATCTGTGAACGCTTTACGGGGCCAACAATCTCATAACGGCTATCCTGACTGACCGGACGATTATCCCCTAAACAGAAATACTCATCCTTCCCTAATGTCACTGGCTCCTCGGCTATTCCCGGATAATCAATATAATCTGTAATGCCATATACATCACTCTTTAGCTCTTTATCGTTAATATAGACCTTTCCATCTTTAATCTGGACGGTTTCACCTGGCATTCCGATAATCCGCTTAATATAATACGGATGCATTCCTTCTTCTTCTGGTCCAGGGAAAATGATAATATCATATCTCTTTGGATCATGAAAACGATAGGAAAGCTTATCCATAACCAGATTCTGTCCATTTGCCAATGTGGTATCCATAGAATTTCCATTAACCACTGTTCTCTGTCCTACAAAATGTAAAATAAGAAATACAAAAATACAGACGCCGGCTATGTATGCGATCGTACCTAAAATATTTTTTGCAGTACTGTTTTCCTTTGTCCCACTCGTTTCTTTCTCACTGTTCTTCTCTGTTTCAATTTCTTTATTGCTCATCTGGCACCTCCAAAGACAACTTGCCAAGACGCAAGGAACGGAAATCCTCTAAAAGAAGTCGTCCTGCTTTGTCAATATCCATCTGATTTCCTTTCATCAGACATCCTCTCACTCTTGCAATTTCTTCAAGAATCTCTAAATTCTCTTTGCCCTCATCTACAGCATATCTTTCTTCCAGTACCCCTTTATAGGTTTTCTTCAGGAAATCAATAAACGCAATTGCCATCTCTGTTGTATTAAGAATCTCTTCTTTAATAGAACCGATTAATGCCAGTCGAAGTCCAACTGCCTGATCTTCAAATTTCGGCCATAAAATACCTGGCGTATCTAAAAGCTCGACATTCTTATTAATCTTAATCCACTGCTTTCCCTTTGTAACACCTGGTTTATTTCCTGTCTTCGCACAGGCTTTGCCTGCAAAAGAATTGATAAAAGTAGACTTTCCTACATTCGGAATTCCTACAACCATCGCACGTAGTGGACGGTTTAATATTCCTCTCTTTTTATCTCTTGCCTTTTTTTCCTGACAGACCTTTTCTATCAGAGACTTTACTTCTTTCATTCCGGCACCTTTTTGTGAGTTCACCTTTGCCACAAAAAAACCTTTTGCTTCAAAATAACTCTGCCACGCTGTCGTTGTTTTTGCATCTGCCATATCTGCCTTATTTAGCACAATAAGACGATACTTATTCCTTGCCAGTTCATCTATGTCCGGATTTTTACTGCTAAGCGGAACTCTGGCATCTACCAGTTCCACTACAATATCAATTAACTTGATATTCTCCTGCATCATTCTTCTGGCCTTTGTCATATGACCAGGATACCACTGAAAATGCATCTCTTTCCCTCCTGCTATTCTTCCTACTGTCTCTTTGCTTTATGAATCGTACCTGTTATTTTACCGACAAATTGTGAACGTTTGATGTTTCCAATATTAGATACTCTTGAATCTTCACTGTTATTACAGTTATCTCCCATCACAAAATACTCATCATCTTCCAGTGCCACATCATATGCAGCTAAACCTGCTGAAAGGATTTCTTCCTCTGAAAAACCTTTCAGTTCTTTATTATTTATATAAATCTTTCCATTCTCTATCTTTACAGTTTCACCCGGCAGACCAATAACCCGCTTTACGGAATAATGTGTTGTAGAGCCATTCTCAAGCTCTAAAATAACCGCATCAAGCCTCTTTGGACTGCCGAATCGATAATCCAGTTTATTTACCAACACAGTATCTCCATCATAATATGCAGGCTGCATAGAATCCCCATGGACAGTTACTGTCTGAAAACAAAACTGAATAACCAAAAATGCTAACAGAATTGCTGCTGCAATCTCTCCGACCCATAGACCAATTCGGCGGATCATCAAATTTCTTCTTTCTAAATATCGATAATTTTTCATCTGTTTTCACCTGTTTCCCGGAAATCTGTATGGAAAAACAGGGCAAGTATAAATACTCGCCCCGATTTTTGTGATACTATTTAACTAATTCTTTTACCTTAGCTTTCTTACCGATTCTCTCACGTAAGTAGTAAAGTTTAGCTCTTCTTACTTTACCTTTTCTTACTACCTGAATCTTTGTAACGATTGGAGAATGTAATGGCCATGTCTTCTCAACACCAACACCATTGGAGAACTTTCTTACTGTGAAAGTTTCTTTTGCTCCACCGTTCTGTCTCTTAATAACAGTTCCTTCAAATACCTGGATACGCTCACGTGAACCTTCTACTACCTTTGCAGAAACACGAACTGTATCTCCAACGCGGAAACTATCAACTTCTGGTTTTAACTGTGCATCTTCAATGCTTTTAATAATGTCTTTCATGTGTGACCTCCTATATATTCTCGGTGTTCTTAATACCTAAATGTAAAAGCGGACCACCTTTTTTCACAACTTGTTAAGTGTACCATACTATGCCTGATCATGCAAGTCTTTTTTTAACTTTTTTAAATACTTTTCATCATCTTTAGATAAGTCAGCCTGCTCTAACAAATCTGGCCGTCTTTCTAAAGTTCTCTTCAACGACTGTTCCCGCCGCCATTTATCTACGTTGCCATGATGACCGGACAACAGCACATCCGGAACCCTTTTCCCATGGAATTCTACCGGTCTTGTATACTGGGGATGCTCTAAAAGATTGTCATGGAACGACTCAAATTCAGCAGATTCTTCATTATTCAAAACTCCGGGTACAAGACGGGAAACCGCATCGATCATGACCATTGCCGGCAGTTCTCCGCCCGTAAGGACATAATCACCAATCGATACATAATCTGTTACGATTTCTTCTAAAATTCTTTCATCGACCCCTTCGTAATGTCCACATAGAAAAATCAGATCTTCTTCTTTAGCAAACTCTTCTGCCATTGATTGATTAAAAACAGCTCCCTGTGGTGTCACATAAACTACTCTTGGTTTTTTCTCTATATTCTGTGTAATATCCTCATACGCAAGATAAATCGGTTCCGGCTGCATCACCATTCCCGCTCCTCCACCATAAGGATAATCATCCACATGTTTATGTTTATCTTTGGAATAATCTCGTATATTTACCGCATTCAGATGAATATATCCATTCTGTAACGCTCTTCCGGTTACACTCGTATGAAGCCCTGCCTCAATCATATCCGGAAACAGAGTGAGTACATGGAAATTCATTAGTCCACCAGCCCTTTCAGCATATGAACCAAAATAATTTTCTCATCCATATCCACATCAAGAATACAATCTTTGATTGCCGGAAGAAGTACATGACCTCCATCGGATGTTTTTACTTCGTACACGTCATTCGCACCAGTCTCTATAACATCAACAAGCTCACCGATCGTTACACCACTTTCGTCAACAATCGTAAGGCCCAGCAAATCTGCAACGTAGTATTCATCCTCTTCTAATGGAACAGCATTCTCTCTCGTAACTTTAAGAGGACATCTCTTATACTTTTCTACGTCATTAATATCATCCAGTCCTTCAAACTTTACAAAAACAAACTGTTTGAAAAACTTACAATACTGCACCTTCTTCTCAATTAGTTCCTTACCTGTGTCAATAAGGACCGTATCTAAGTCGAGGAATCTTTCTTTATCATCTGTTGTTGGAAAAACTTTGACTTCACCTTTCAGTCCATGTGTTCCCGTAATAATACCAATCTGAAATAAATCTTCCATACCTTATTATCTCCATTCTGCCGTTGAATTCTTCTCTGTATAGAAAAAAATGTTACCTGCTCAAATATTTACAGGTAACATTTCAAATGCCTATTACTGTGCGATATCAACTATCACTTTTTTATCATCGCGGGATGCCGCTGCCTTTACAACAGTACGGATTGCCTTTGCAATACGTCCCTGTTTGCCAATTACTTTGCCCATATCATCTGGAGCAACATGTAATTCTAAGATAATGGAGTTCTCTGTCTCCTTCTCTGTGACAACAACTTCGTCCGGATGATCAACGAGAGAAACTGCTATAACTCTTACTAATTCTTTCATTATATTAGCCTCCAGTTATTATTTCTCGATACCGGCATTCTTTAATAATCTTGCAACTGTGTCTGTTGGCTGAGCTCCTTTAGAAAGCCAGTCTTTAGCTGCTTCTTCATCGATATTAACTACGCATGGTTCCTGGTTAGGATCGTATAAACCGATTTCGTCGATGTTTCTTCCATCTCTTGGAGATCTTGCATCTGCAACTACAATTCTATAGATAGGATTTCTCTTTTTACCCATTCTTTTTAATCTCATTTTTACTGCCATGTGATTCACCTCTTTCATAATATTTGTGTATAATTCATTCATCTATATTGGAACCGGTTACCCGGATACCATCGTTAATTAAACTTTTTAAATTTATATTTAAAATGGAAGCTTCATTCCACCAAGGTTAAATCCGCCTTTTCTGCGGCCACCCTTTCCCATCATTCCATTCATCTGCTTCATCATCTTACGTGACTGCTCAAACTGTTTACAAAGCTTATTCACATCCTGAAGCTTTACACCAGCTCCTGCTGCAATTCTCTTCTTCCTAGAAGGGTTCAAAATACTTGGGTTTGCTCTCTCTTCCGGTGTCATAGAATAAATGATTGCTTCAATGCTGTCCATCGCTCCATCATCTATGTCTACATTCTTAAGCTGGCTTCCTACACCTGGAATCATCGAAAGGATATCTGTAAGACCACCCATCTTCTTAATCTGCTGCATCTGAGAAAGGAAATCATCAAAGCCAAACTCTGCTTTTCGAAGCTTCTGCTCTAACTTTCTTGCTTCTTCCTCATCTACTGCATTCTCCGCCTTCTCAATAAGAGTAAATACATCTCCCATTCCAAGAATACGGCTTGTCATTCGTTCTGGATAAAACTGCTGTAAATCTTCGAGTTTCTCACCCATACCTACATATAATATCGGCTTACCTGTTACCGCGCGGATAGAAAGTGCCGCACCACCTCTGGTATCACCGTCAAGCTTAGTTAAGATGACGCCGTCGATGCCAACCTTCTCTTCAAAAGTCTTCGCTACATTCACTGCATCCTGACCTGTCATAGCATCTACAACTAATACAGTCTGTGTCACATCAACGTTCGCTTTTATATTCTGCAGCTCCTCCATCATAGACTCATCTACATGAAGACGACCCGCAGTATCCAAAATAACAATATTATTGTCATTCTCTCTGGCATGCTCAATAGAAGCCTTGGCAATATCTACAGGATTCTGCTTATCTCCCATAGTAAACACAGGTACTCCCTGCTTTGCACCATTCACTTCCAACTGCTTGATCGCTGCCGGACGATATACGTCACAGGCAACGAGAAGTGGTCTTTTTCCTTTGGATTTCAGCTTACCTGCAAGTTTCGCAACTGTGGTCGTCTTACCTGCACCCTGAAGTCCAGCCATCATCAGGACTGTGATATCATTGCCTGGTTTCAAAGGAAGATCGGTTGTTTCACTTCCCATCAGATTAACCAGCTCTTCATTTACGATCTTGATTACCATCTGTCCTGGATTCAGACCATTCATGACATCCTGTCCTACTGCACGTTCCTGCACAGACTTGGTAAACTGTTTAACAACCCGGAAGTTAACATCTGCTTCAAGAAGAGCCATCTTGACCTCTTTCAGAGCAATCTTAACATCCTCTTCTGTCAGGCGTCCTTTGCCTCTCAGCTTTTTGAACACATTCTGTAATTTATCAGTCAAGCTTTCAAATGCCATGCGTTATAACTCCTCTAATATCTTATTGGAAATCTCTGTAATCTCACCGGCATTATATCCTACTGCAAGTTCCTTGATCTTCTGAACCTGTTTGCGGATACAGAGAAATTTCTCAACCAGATGAAGTCTGGATTCATATTCTTCCAGTGTATGATTACAGCGTTTGATCATGTCATGTACGCCCTGACGGCTGATTCCCAGATCTTCTGCTACCTCACTCAGGGAATAATCTTCCAGAACAACGCTTTCATAAACCTGCTGCTGTCTCTCTGTAAGCAGTTCCCCATAAAAATCATATAACAATGTCTGTTCGACAAACTTTTCCATTTGTAACCACCTTGGCTATCATACATGATTTATATCATTGTGTCAAGTGTTTTTTCTTGACAGATATATTTTTATTTATTGTCCGTCTTTTTCCGGATCTTCTGTTTCAAATTCAAAGACACATCGATCAAAAGCATTGATCACATATGTATCCATATATTTATCGTATCGTTTGTGTTGTCTTCCATACGACATATGAACATGACCATGCAGAAAAAATTTAGGATGATATTTCTCAATCAGCTGCAGAAAAATTTTAAATCCCTGGTGCGGAAGATCCCGGGCATCATTTAACTGATATGCCGGGGCATGCGTGACAAGTATATCAAAGCCTCTTCTCCACACAAGTTTTGGAAAAAGTTTAAAGACTCTTCGTCTCATTTCCCACTCTGTATATTGATGTTCTCCCGGTTTATATCGCATGGAACCGCCAAGTCCCAAGATGCGCACTCCTTCATGCACATATATTTTATCGTCAATGCAGATGCAGCCTTCCGGTGGAATCCTTTCATATTTATCGTCATGGTTTCCATGGACATATAAAACAGGCGCTGATGTAAATGTCGCCAGAAAAGAAAGATAGCGGGGATCCAGATCCCCGCAGGAAATGATCAGGTCAATTCCCTCAAGCTTGCTCTTTTCGAAATAATCCCACAGATATTTTGATTCCACATCTGCTATGGCAAGTATTTTCATAAAACTGTATTATCCCTTCTGACTTTCCACACCGGACTGTAAAGTAACCGGTTTTGCCTGTTCTTTAAGCTCACGTGATTTCGGAATTGTTCCGATCACATTACCTGCAAGCCAGTCCATTGTAATAATTTCTTCCGGAGAAAGAATTTTATCCGGATCCGACTGAATCATTCCATTCTGTGAATAAAGGATTCCTGAAAATGGATGATATTCCCCGGTTGCAATCGCACGTTTGAGCATTGTCAGCAGCTTCTGTGTGCCAATCGGAAGATTCTGCGAATAGATAACATCGATCACTTCTGCTGACAGTCCCCACCAATAATTGATGGCCTTTGTTTCATCTTTGTTATCATCATATTTCCATGTTCCATCCATGATCGTCCTGATCAACTGTTCATAAAATTTTCCCCAGTGCCACAATGGCATAGCAAGATTACGAGGTCCTTCTTTTTCTATGTGATACAGTCCAAAATAGCGCGATGCATCTTCCGGAATCACCATATCCCGTCCGGATACAACCGTAACACCTTTTTTGATAACATTGTCCATAGCGATTCCAAGATCGACATCTTTCAGCGTAGACCATTCCAGATATATCTGTGCTCTCGGATTAACCATTTTGGCACCTAAAGCAAATGCATTGATATTGGCAATCGTTCCAAAAATCGGGTAGTCAGCAATATATGCAAGCTGACCGTTTTCTGCCATAGCTCCGGCAATGGCCCCCATAAGAAATTTGGCTTCATACATCCGGGCATAATAAGTACGAATATATCTGTGAGATGTATTCAAGGAACAGTTAAGAATCTTTACCTCCGGATGTGCAATAGCAGCCTGTACACTTGCCTGCACAAATTCCGGTGTTGTTGTAAAGATAATATTGCATCCTTTTTGAATCGCATCGGCAATTGCTTTTTCCGCAAGATCTCGCGTAAGGTTTTCATAGCATTCTGTAGTAACTTCTTCAGGGAACGTCTGTTCCAGGTGAAGACGACCAAGCTCATGCGCATACGTCCAGGCAGAAGTAGCCGGTGTCTTTGCGTACAGAAAAGCAATCTTTAGTTTTGGTGTACTTACCGGAAGCAGACGGTCCAGGAGAGATTTTTTTTCACTCGTAGGATTCATCTTCAGTTCAATTTCCTGATCATGTTCCAGAAGTTTAAATTCTTCCCAGCTTTTACCAACCAGTTCCTTTAATTCATTAACTGTTTTCTGGCAGATATCTTTATAATCATAAATCATAAGAAATGCAAGGAATGCATCCCCTGTTGTTATGGAAAGTTTCTTTCCGCCTAAGGATTCATATTCTGCTGCAAACCTTGAATAAACAGAACTGAAAGTCAGTTTATCATCATCTGACCAGATATCCTTTGCCCCTTTTCCTACTGCTTTCTGAAGTCTGACAAAGCTTCCAAGACGTGAAAACCAGATATAGTTGATCTGACTCAGGGCGTAAAAATCCACATATTCATAATAGATTTTATTTTCTTTTCCATCATCAGTAGTATATTCGATATATAATTTATATTTTACATTACTTATATTTTCACTTGTTTGAATTTTCCCTTTTAATTCTATTTTATTATTGTTATCTTTTAGTAATTCTACTGGCTTATCCATTATACCTATAGATGGATAAGCTTCATCTATGATATAATTATGTATTAATAATGCTTTTACTTTATGCATATTTACTTTGGGATTATTTATTAATATACTATAGTTAGTTATTTCTTCTCCTTCTTTAGAGATATTGAAATAGACATTAAAATCTAATTCATCTTCTGGACTAAATGTTTCTTGTTTTTCTAATTCATTTTTATATTCTAAGTAAGCTATTTTATTTTCTTCTTCTTTATTAGTACAACCTATTAATATAAATAGTAGTGGTATTATTATTAATAGTTTTTTCATTTTATTTGTTCCTCTATTCTTAGAAGTCTATTATATTTTGATAGACGTTCTCCTCTTGACATTGAGCCTGTTTTTATTTGGCCTAGATTTAGTCCTACGGCAAAATCTGATA
>ENA-OPWR01000282-OPWR01000282.1-human-gut-metagenome-genome-assembly--contig:-NODE-282-length-50482-cov-4.956551_pt1 | contig 50482 bp, 46 predicted proteins | sample MGYA00241507_ERZ502006 | MGnify/ENA primary metagenome ERZ502006 (study PRJEB25962, sample SAMEA2043041) | human gut metagenome | biome: human gut; feature: human-associated habitat; material: faeces...
AAGAGCGTCGTGATCCTAAGATTATCAAAGCTAGTAGAAAGACAAGAATTGCTCAAGGTAGTGGTCGTTCTGTTCAAGAAGTAAACCAATTACTTATCCAGTTTGAACAAATGAAAAAGATGATGAAAGGCTTTAAGAAAGATAATATGCAATTACCTTTCTAATAAAAGTTTTCAAAGAGAGTGATTTATGTATTAAATGCTTTCTTTTTTTGTATTTATAGATTTCATTACCAAAAAGTTGCAAATGTGTAATAAATTGGTAATGGTTTATAATATATGATTAAGTGAGCTATGAAGGATAACTAGAATTATTGAAAAGTTGCCTTCAATTTGATAAAATTAATTCATAAAGTATGAAAGTAGGTGTTGATATGTTTAGTGATAGTAATTGTTTGCTTTCTATAAATATAAAAGTTAACTCAAAATTAACCTGGGGGGGGGTACTTATTAGTACTAAGTAGCAAAACTACTTTCTTTCATAGTGTCAAATTGATGGAATAGGAATGAACTTATTCTGTCTTTTTTGTGTTTAATGAAAGGTAAGGTAGTAAAAGTGAAAAAGAGAAAAGTATTTATTTTAATAATTAGTTTAGTAGTAACAATAATTGTTGTCCTAGGAGTAAGCTATGCATTACTTGAAAAGAATATAGTTAGTGATAATGGAAGGATTATCTATAAGGTAGGAGATTTAGAAGTGAAACTTGATGAATCTGGTTCAAAAGATATAAGTCTTGTTAATGTTATACCAACGGAAGATAGTGACGGATTAAAAAATGAACCATATAGTTTTTCGTTAATAAACAACGGAAACCAAAGATTAAAATATACGATCTATTTAGAAGATGATACTGATGCTAAGAATAAATGTGGTACAGATTGTGAATTAATATCTAGTGAATTTATAAGATATAATTTAGCAACTGATGAGAAAACATTAAAAACTGATAGTTTGTCTTCTAATGATAGTAAAATCTATACTGGAATAATCAGTGGCAATTCTACTGATAAGCTTAGTTTAAGAGTATGGCTTTCTATTAATGCAGATAATAGTGTGATGAATAAATATTATTTTGGAAAGCTTAGAGTAGAAACTACTTATATAAGTAATGAAGATTTAGATAGTTTGTGTCTTAATAATGGAGGGAATTTAGTAGTAGATGATGAATGTCGAAAATATTATGTACTAAAAAACAATATAGTAAATATAGAAAAAGTAACATTTGGCTATGAAGGTGATGGTAAAAAAATAAATCGTAGCTATGATAGTAATACGAGAACCTGGACAGTTTCATATGAAGGCAGCAATAAATGGTTTGGAACTCAAATAATTCCAACAAAAGAAAATGTTACACATTTATATTATGGAAGATTTAAATCAACTAGTCCTAATCATATGGGTGTTTCAGAATATAATTCATATGATAATAGAACAATATATAATGAAACGAATATTATTAAGCAAAATGATAATTTTTATTCTTTTTACTATAATTTACTTAATAATATAGATATAGAAAAAATAACTTCTTATAAAAGTTACTTGCTTTATAATCCTTATCCAGTTACTACTACTCTTAGTGATACTTATTATTTAAGTGATTATATGATAATTGATTTAACATTAATGTTCGGTGAAGGAAACGAACCATCAAGAGATTGGTGTGATGAAAATCTTAATACTTATATAGAATATAATGATATAGGAGTAAAAACACCAATTAGTGAAATTAACTATAAAGAAAAAACATCATATTATGATGTAATTGACTTATTTAATTAGATATAAAAGTATTTAAAGACGAGATATATGTGCTGCTGACTTATCGCCTTTTCTATAAATATAATCAAGGTCGATTAGTTTGATTTTCTTTTTTTGATAGGCTTTACTTTGCTCAATGTTAATTACTTCATGATTCCCATCAATATCAGTAAAACCAGAATAGTTGAACTCAGTCGGAAATATAGCAAAGTTATCTTGAAAATTACTATCTCCTATTACAAGGTTGGCTCGTTTTAAATCATCATTAATTGCAAGTAAATCTTCTTCAGTTAATTTTATGCTTTCTCCTCTAGGACTTATTTCTAAGTATAAGTTATTTTTTTCCGTAGGAAACTTCTTCTGAATGATTAAATCATTAAAACGATAAAAAGTAGGAAAATCAAAAGTCTTTCGTTTATCACCAATCTTTAAAACTTTGTCATCAAAGAAAAAGGTAAAATTAGATGAACCAGCTCCTTTATATTCTAAATTATTAAAGTCAAAGTTTTTATCAAGCATTTCAAAATAAGAATATAAATTGTTTCTCATAATCTTGTACATAATTTTAGATTTAAAATATAACTGTAAAGGTGCATTTTTCTCTTCCATTTTCCTTTGTAAACGATAAAGTAGTTGATAATTATCTTCTAGATAATGTTCCACCTCTGGAAAACTTCTAGCAAGATAATTTATCACTTTATTATAATCAGCTTCTGACAAATTAAGTTCATCAATACTTTCAAGTAAATTAATAGCTTCTTCTAAAGTCTTTATATCAAACATTAAGCTCACCCCTTAATAGGGCATATTATACCACTTTCACTAGGCAAAATAAAGAGGCATTACTAAGCATTAATCATAACTTATATTAGAGGAGGAAATATAATGTTATATAATAATCAAGACTTTAATATGGACCAAACTACTAGTATTGTTGGCGATGGAAATATTATCGACCAAGATATGGATATCGATGTAAATATAAATGGAATGGGAATGAATAATCAAGGAAATTATATGCAAGGAACTACGCAAAGTCCTATCATAGAACCAATGCAAGAAAGACAGATAAATAGAACTATAATTCATCAAGTACCACACGTTTGCCCAATTAGAACTAGAATAATAAATCATCATATTTATAAACATACTTATTGTCCAGAATATTCTTGCTGTGAAGAGAATGTAGTAAGTAACATTAATCAAGGTTCTTGCTGTAATTTTCGTTAGAAGTCAGGTAACTGACTTTTTTCTTTAAAAAAATAATGTTATAATTTAGTTATAGATAAAGATGGAAAGGAAATAGTAATAATGAATGAAGAAAAAACACCACTAACTAATACCGATTTTGATAAGCTTTTAAAAGAAGTCTTAGAGTCTGATGACCAAATAATTGAAGAAGAACAAGAGATAGAAGAAACAGATGAATTTGATGATAGTATATTAAAGGACGAAAATAAAACTAACTTAGAACTAACTGATGAAGAAGAAACAGAAAGTTATCTTGAAGATGAAGATATAAGTATAAATGAATAGTATACCGAAAATAAAGGTATACCTTTTCGTTATGTGTTACTGTTTATTTTTATAAAAAATGAATAGATGATATAAGAAAAAGTGATTATATTGGTATAAAACTATGCGAGAGAGAAAGATATTTTTAACTCAATAGTAAAATAAAAGTGACTATGATATAATCAAGTAAAAGAAGGTGTCAAGATGAGTATAGAAAATTATTTTGAATCAGATGAGTTTTTTGATTCTTTGAGTCCAATTGCAAAATACTTTGAAACTAATAATTCAAAAGGTTCAGAATTAATAGAATATTTTATTAATATTGCTATAAAATATTCAATATTGTTCAGAAAAGGTGAAGAATTTTCCACAACTGGACTTTCTGATTTTATTAAAAAAGTAGCAACTAAAATCTCAAGTGTTGACATAAATCATATGATAAGTATATCTAGTGATTTTAAATTAGAAAAATATGTTTCTAATTTATACGTTGATGAATTGTTGTTAAAACTAGACTTAAACAGAGAACAACTTAACGATGAAAATTATAAAAAAAGTATATGTACTTATATTATTAGAAATTTAAAAGGAAAAGATTATAAATATCACGCTTTTAATTCAGTGTTTTTTGATAGTATTTTAGCTAATGGTATAAATCCAAATGCTAATTTTACTTCACAAAATGAAATTAATACTATTAATAATATTTTTGAAAAAAATGGAATTAGTATGGGGTTAGGATGGCAAAAATTGAATTGTGATGGGAAAGTTTCATATTCAAGGACACCAGCTGTTTCATATTACTATGGTATAAATTCACCTGAATGGTTTGCACAATTTACAGGGCAGGGCTTTCCATTTAATCCAGCCGACAAATATAAAAAAGATGCTTATGTTCAAGGAGATTATGATTCGGCCAAAAATAATTTATTAACTTTAATGAAAAAATACAATTTTGCATCAAGTAATCAACAATGTGTAATTGACTTTTTTGAAAAAAATTGGAATATTTATGCAAACAGAGATTCTGTGTTAGCTATTATTCCAGATACTGTTAGTCCAGAAATGGAAGAAAAACTTTCAGAAGATTGGGTTAATACTTTATCAAATAGTCCATATTATAAGAATGATATTGAAAAAATTATGAATTTTTGTCTGAGTGATGGTGCGGTTGATTGTCAATCTACAGAGAAAATTGATGTTTCAAATGCAATTTTTATTAAAATGCCTAGGTATGATGAAGTGTTAAGAAGATTAACTTCTAAAAAAACTGAAGCCATTCAAAATGAAAGCGATAAGGAGCAAGAGGAATTATTGCATAAAAAATTAATGTTTCTAGCTAATGCAAAAATAAAAGTTAGAATTGGCACTACTGGACAAGATGGATGGGTTAGTGAACATGGAGAACAAGAATTGTTAAAAGTAAAAGAGTTACTAAAAGATAATGATGTTTATCAAGCGATAGTAAAAAATCAATTTGGAGACCAATTATATTTAGATGGTTGGCTTAGTGCTTTTGATAAAAAAATAATTAATAATCCTGAGAATATTAAATTGCTAGCAGCTAATAAGCCTTTCTACTTTAGTCATATATCAGAAGAAAATCGCAACAATGTAGAATTAATGAGAGAATGTGCTTGTCAAAAAGGAATTAGTCCAATTTTGACTCACTATGTAGGAAAAGATGTTCAAAATGATTTTGAATTTATTTCTAACTTGATTATAAATTCAGATGAAAATACATTTGATTTTTGTGGCAAAAGTGCTGAAAGTATCAATGGTAGTAATATGCGCTATGGAAAATCAATTGGAGTAAATGTTCAGTCTAATCCGATATTTTGGCAATTATTAAATTCTAAAATTAAAAGTATTAATGAAAACACTTCAAGGCAAATATTATTGTTTTCACCTGAAAAAGAATTAAATCTAGTTAAAATGAACGCCATTATCTTAGAAGATGAAAATTTGGAAACTAATGTGGAAGTAACGCATAGGTCTATTAAAAACTAGTTTTTACCCAATAATTAAGTTGATATTTAAAAAACAAATCAAAAGGAAGAGCTGAAAAACTCTTCCTTTTCAACAAAAAAAGCCTTGATTATCAAGACTTCAAAATTCTAACTGGTCGGGAAGACAGGATTTGAACCTGCAACAGCTTGGTCCCAAACCAAGTGCTCTACCAAGTTGAACTACTTCCCGAAGTGGTGCGCTCGAAGGGATTCGAACCCCTGACCTTTTGGTTCGTAGCCAAACGCTCTATCCAACTGAGCTACGAGCGCATAAGCTCTTCTTCAAAAGACAAACTTATATTATCATAATAAACGAACCACGTCAATATATTTTTTAAAATTTATTGTTCATTTTCGAGGAAAATTGGTTGAAATCTAAAATTTAAATGAAGTTTCATTAAGAAAAGCATATTCACTATGACACTTTAATTGCCTGATTAACTTAAATAATGCCATATCACGCATTTTGCATTCAAGCATTATATCAATATCAACATCAACTTTTTTTACTAAATCAAGAAATTTGATAAAATCTTTTTCATCTATATAGTTATTATGACTTCTCTTATCCTTTCTACTTCTAGGAGAAGAAAAGTGAACTTTAGGATTATCTTTAGTTCCCTTCCAAGTTGCAAATATTTCTTCTAAGTCTTTAACTGTTAACTTTTTCTTTTTATTACATCTATAATGATGATAATCAAGTACCATTGGAATATTTAATTCCTTACAAACCTTTAAAGTATCTTCAAAAGTAAAAATCTTATCATCATTTTCTATAATAATAATATCTTGTAAATGTTTAGGAAGCTTTCTAAAATTAGTAATAAATCTTGCTAAAGCTTCTTCTTTATTTTCTTTACCACTACCTATATGAATAATGGCTTTTCCTTCAATTCTTAATAATTTAAAAAGATTATAATGATATTCAATTTGTAATCTAGAAGTTTTTACCACCTCGTCATTAATACTATTTAAAACACAGAATTGATCAAGATGGGTATCAACTCTTATCTTATACTTTTTAATTTTTCTTCCAACTTCACTAAATCTTTCTGAAAATAATTTAATATAATCAAAATTAACTAATTGATGAGTAGCAAGTGGCACAATATTAGGTGACATTCGATAAAAGTGCACACCATTGATAAAGTTATAATCAAGTACCTGACTGAAGATAAACAAATTTCTATTGACAATTTCTTTTAGTTTTCTTTGTGCCTCATTGCTACTAAGATTAGAGTAGGTCTTATAAGTCATTGTATGGGAATAAGTAATCTTATCTAAAGTCAAGGGACTAGCAACATAACCAAGTCGTACTTTCATAACTATCACCATTTTTAGTATGGAACAAAATAATTTAATTATTCTAAAATAATCTTTACTAACATATATTGAAACGGGTGATAAGTTTGCAAAATAAAATAAATGTTGTATTTCCTAAAATAACATATCAAGATTTAGCAAAAGAAATAACTAAGTTTTTAAATCAAGAGATAACTGAATTCTTAATAGCTTCAGAAGAAAATTATGCAATTAAAATACCAGGATATTTAACAATAACTTATGATTACTATACTTACGATAGTTATGATAGTTACGTATTTTACATTGAAAGTTTTGTTTTTGGTGCCCATCCTGACCACAAGATAGTGTCATTTACTTATGATACTTTAACTAATAAAATAATAACTATTGATACTTTATTAAAAAAAGACCCCTTTATATTAAATTACTTATCAACAAATATAAGAAAACAATTTGCTAATGATAAAAGAATAGTTGATAAGAATATGTTCTTAGAAGGAACTAAACCAGTTTCTTGGAATTATCAAGTATTTGCCTTAACACCAAGAGGAATATTAGTTTTCTTTCCCCCATATCAAATAGCACCTTATTCAGAAGGTAGTTTTAAAAACTTAGTTTCCTATCGTAACAATGATTTTTTAAAAAGATAACTTGCGAAGCGCTAATAATCATTTTTTAGTAGTTTCCTTTTTCCTCCTTAAAAGGTATAATAATAAGTGAGAATATGATAATAAAGGAGGAAATTTAATGATTAAAAATTATTTAAAGAATTTTGAAAAATATTCTATTCTCATTTCGAGTTTACTAATAATACTAGGTATATTTTTATTAGTTCAACCGCTTAAATCATTAGAAGTAGCAATCATTTTCTTTGCTGTAATTATGATTATCAATGGAATAAGTAGTTTCTTTTCTTATTTTATGTTGAATAGCGCAGAAAGATTATTTAGTCTTGAACTAGTAACTGGAATAGTAACCATCTTAACTGGTACTTTAATGTATCTATATAGAGCAGACCTTATTAGTGTCTTCCCAGTAATACTTGGTATCTGGATTATTGCTAGTAACTTAATTAAAATGCAATTATCTATCAACTTAAGTGTCTTTAAAGAAAGTAATTGGTTTTTACTTCTTATCATGCAAATATTAATGGTAATTCTAGGAGTGGTTTTAATCACTAATCCATTTAGTTCAATGATAGCTTTAGCAACATTAGCTGGTTCATTCTTAATAATTTCTGAAACAGTTAGTTTGATAGAAAGTATCTATATCTTAATTAAAATCAAGAATCTTTAATGATTCTTCTTTTTTTTAGAAAAACGTGGTATAATATGGCCAAGAAAAGAGGGGAGACTATGGAAAAGTCTAAGCTTAGAAATATAGTGGTTATCGTTTTTCTAGCATTAGTATTAATCATTTCTATTTCCTTAGTAATTAGTAAAAAGAATGATTCTAAAGAAAACAATATAACAGTGACGATTAGTGCTGTGAAGAAAAATTATCTTTTAGGAGAAAGTAATAATGAAAGTTATATCATTACTAATTATAAGGGTGATTATAAAGAAAATGATAAAGTGAAGTTTACTTATAAACTAAAAGATAAGAAAACTAAAGATGGGGTAGTAAGTATTGCTATTTCTGATGAAGATTTAGTACTAACAACTAGTTCTAAGAATAATACTAAAGTAGAAGAGCAAGAGAGGGAAACATCTACTTCTTTAGAAACTGAGAATGATAAAGCAAGTTCTACTAATCCAAGTCAAGAGGAAATATCAACTACTGAAACAGTCCAAACAGTAGGAAATTCTAGTCAAACTAGCACCGATAGTGAAGTTTTAACATATGTAAATAATATGAAAAATAATAATCAAGAGACTTTGAAAGAAAGCTTTATTACTATTGTTGATTTTATCTTTTATAATGGTCAAATTAAAGGACATACTTTTAGTGAATTATCTGCCAGTGCTAAGTTGAAAGTTTTGGAAACAGCTCTTTATTTAGATACGAAGATTAATAAATATTTCCCTAATTATAAAGAAGAAATAAGTAGTAAGACCGGTAGAACTTATAATACAGTCAAGAGTAAAGTAGTAAGTAGCTATTTAAATATTACTTCTTCTATTTGTACAAAAGATGCTACTACTTGTGAACTTGCTAAAGAAGACTTTCAAACTATGAAAAAGAACTTTGGACTTACTTGGTCTTTAATCAAAGAAATAGCAACGGACTCTAAAAATAACATTAAAAACTGGTATGAGATATGGAGTGGAAAAAAGTAATTTCTTTTTTCTAATTCTTATGGTATTCTTTTGATAGGAGGAAACATTTAATGAAAAACTTAAAAAAAGTACTACTTATACTTATAGTAAGTTGTTCTTTATTATTTAGTAATGTTTATATTGTTAATGCTGAGGTTGAAGGTAAGGCTGATAATACAAATTACTTAAATATTGAAAATGAAAATAGTAATAAGGTTGTAAATCACAGTCTTTTTACCGCCGGAGATGATGTTTCTACTGATAGTAATATTAAAGGTATAAACTTTGCAGCGGGAAATACTTTAGATATCAAAGGAAGTTCTGAGTATGGTTTGATTGCTGGAAATGAGATTAACTTTAAAGGTTTAGTGACACGAGATTTATTTCTAGCTGGAAATACAATTAAAATTTCAGAAACAGCTAATATTGCAAGAGATGTTTATATTGCTGGAAATAACATAACTGTAAATGCTGATGTTGCTGGAAATCTTTTCTTAGCTGGAAATAAAGTTGTTATTAATTCTAAAAATATTACTGGAAATGTCAAAGTGCTAGCAAGTACTCTTGAAATAGCTGATGCTACAGAAATTAAAGGTACCTTATTATACAACCAGGATGCTACCTATCAAGCTAGTAAAGCTATTATAAATAAGGTTGAAACTTATCAGAGGGAACAGCGTGATGAAGTAAGCATCAGTTCTAGAAAAATAGCTTCTCTTTTAATCGGAATAGTAACTAGCTTTCTCTTTGCTTTGATGTTATATTATATTTTACCAGGTATCTTTATTCAGTTAGATAAAGCTGCTGAAGAGTCTAAAATGTTAAATACAATGGGAACTGGATTTGTTTATCTTCTAGCAGGTCCTGTAATTTCCTTAGTATCAATGGTGACAATAATTGGTTTACCATTAGGAATAGTGCTATTATTATTCTATGTAGTAACAATATACTTATCAAGATTAATATCTGCTATTTACTTTGGTAAGTTAATGGCTAAAAGAGTATTTCATATCGATAACATTCATCTAGAGATGTTAATTGGTGTTTTGAGTATTAAAATTATTAGTATGATACCTTATATCGGACCAATTTATTTATTTGTTATGATTATTTTAGGTTTAGGACTAATGTATAATATGTATAAAAAACTTAGAATAAAGACAGGAAAAACTAAATAAAATATAAATTTGTGTAAAGAAATAAAAATGGTTGACAATTACTAGTAGTAATATGGTATACTTAATCTACTTAAAAGAGCGCTAGTAAAGGCTTAATAATTGAGTTTTTTGCGCTCTTTTTTTGTCGCCTACTAATATTAATATATATTAAGAAGTAAGTGAAAGTGTAAAGAAAAATAAAAAAGTGTCAAGTGAACAATGAATAAAAGAAAGGAAAGTAAAAATGAAAATATTAATTATTATTGCAGTGGTAAGTTTAGTTAGTTTCTTAATGAGAAAAACTTACGTTTATTTAAGAGGAGGTTATTGTGACTATATCGCAATGCACGAAATATCAAGTTTAAATCTAAAATATTATAGGGTGTTAAGAGATGTTGTCTTTAAAGTAGATGGAAAGACTCATAAAATAGATTATATGGCATTATCTAAATATGGTATTTTTGTGATGAAAGTACATAACTTTGGTGGGGTAGTAACTGGGAAAGAAGATGATGAGTTTTGGATAGAACAGAATAAATTCTTTAAGAAAAAAAGAGTTAATCCGATTAAAACAAATAAAGAAGAAATTAAGGCTTTAGCAAAATATTTACATATGAGTGAAGATAATTTCTTCTCCTTTATCTGTCTACCTAGTCAGTGTAAGATAAATACGACTAATTATAAGTCATTAGTAGGGGACCCAGATTCAATTACTTATAAGATAGTAAAATATAAAGACGAAATTGTTAGGGAAGATGTTTTGAAATTGTATAACAAACTTAATAAATTAGTTACAACAAAAAAGAATTTCTTCAAAGAAAACTTTTTAGATAGTATTTATTTTGAACTAAACTTATATCATAATTTTGGTGGCTACTTTAAAATATAGTTGAAATTAACAAGAAAGGACTAGTTAACTTTCTTGTTTTTTTGGTAATTTTTAGAAAGTGAAAATATGATATTGACGAACAAAATTTCTATGTTATAATAGTGGACGTAAAACGAGAAAAAATAGTAGTCATTAAAACAAAATTAGAAAAATTTAGATTATTTTTCTGTTGACAGGTATACCCCCTACCCCTATAATTAGATAAGAAAGAAGGTGCTACAATATGAAAGTGAATTGTCAGGAATGTACAAGAACCAAACATCGAACAGAAGATGAAAAGAAAAAACTAATCAGACGACTTAATATTATCTCTGGGCAGATAGGAGGTCTTAAGCAAATGATAGAAACTGATAGATATTGTGATGAAGTCTTAATTCAAATATCATCAGTTAATAAAGCATTAAAAAGTCTTGGTAACGAAATATTGAAGAATCACTTAGAAACGTGTGTAGTAAAAGACTTAAAAGATGATAAGTTAGAAGTAATTGATGACGTTATTGATTTATTTGGAAGGATTAATTCTTAATGAAAGTTTATGTCAAAATCGAAGGAATAAGTTGTAGTCATTGTTTAGATACGATTGAAACTAATTTACTAATAGAAAAAAATATTATCAAAGTTGAATTTCAAAAGAATATTGCTATTATTGAGTATGTTGGAAAGCTTGAAAAGAAGAAAATTATTAAACTAATAAATTCTTTGGGTTATCTTACACAAGAGAGTTATATAAGTGATGATATAAGTTTATTATCTGATAAAGTAAAACCAGTAGAAATAATTATCATTTTATTAATAATAATTCTTGTTTTTTACTTATTAAATAAAATAATTGGTTTTAATATATTCAACGTTATTCCAACTATTGATGAAAACATTACTTATGGAATGCTTTTTGTGACTGGTTTGTTAACTAGTATTCATTGTGTAAGTATGTGTGGTGCTATAAATTTATTAACAGTAATTAATAAAACAACTAAACGAAGTTATAAAAAACCAATTCTTTATAATTTAGGAAGACTTATTTCTTATACTGCTTTAGGAGGAATAGTCGGCTTAATCGGTAGTGTTTTAACTGTCAATAAAACAGTAACTGGTATTATTATTTTACTAGCAGCTATTGTAATGTTTCTAATGGCTCTTGCTATGCTTGGGTTAATACCTTTAAAGAAACTAAAACTAATTCGCCATAAAACAGTCACTGCTAATCCTTTAATAATTGGTCTTTTGAATGGCCTAATGCCTTGTGGACCTTTACAAGCAATGCAGGTTTATGCTTTGTCAACAGGAAGTCCCATTAAAGGTGCTATTTCAATGTTTCTTTTTTGTCTAGGAACAATACCACTTATGCTTGGAACTGGTTTATTTCTAAATAAGTTGACAGGTAAATGGAAAATAATTGTTAATAAAATTGCTACTTGTCTAATTCTTATTTTATCAGTGGTGATGCTTAATCAAGCCTTACTTTATCTAAATATAGATTTTTTTAAAAATAATGATGACAGTACTTATCAAAAGGCTATACTAAAAGAAACTTATCAAGAAGTAAAAATTAATGTTTCTTATGAAAATTATCAAGATATTATTATTCAAAAAGATATACCCGTGAAACTAATAATTCACGTTGATGAAGATAAACTAACCGGCTGTAATAATGAGATATATCTAGCTAAATATAAGATAAAGAAAAAACTGAAAGTAGGGGATAACATTATTGAATTTACTCCTACCAAGGAAGAAACACTAACTTATACTTGTTATATGAATATGATTAAAAATAATATTAAAGTTATCGATAATAAAAAATATTTTGAAAGGAAAAGTTGATATGAATGTAATTTTAAGTGTAGAGGGAATGAGTTGCAGTGCTTGTTCGTCAAGTTTAGAAAAATATTTAAAAAAACAAAAAGGCGTAGTTGATGCTTCTGTTAACCTTGTCTTAGCAACCGCTAATATTACTTATAGTGAAGAACTGACAATAACTGATTTAGAAAGATTTATTAAAGAAGCTGGTTATAAAAGTTTAGGTATCTATTCACCAGATAATTCCTTTAAGGAACAAAAACTAGATAAGAAATTATTTATTGCCTATACTATTTTAGCTATTTTAATATTATATATTTCCATGTCCCATATGGTTGGATTACCAGTGCTACCGTATCTTAATATGGAAAAGTATCCTTTAAATTATGCATTATCATTATTAATGTTATCACTTCCTTTTCTATATTATGGTAAAGATATCTTAAAGAATGGTTATTTAAATCTTAACCATAAAGCACCTAATATGGACACCTTAGTAGCAATTGGTGTTTTATCAAGTTTTCTTTATAGTTTAGTTAGTACCATAATGATTATTAATGGTCACTCTTCTTATGTTGAAAATCTATATTATGAGTCATTTTGTATAGTAATTTATTTTGTTAAACTGGGAAGATTTATTGATACTAAGAGTAAAGCTAAAACCAAAGAAGCGATTAAAGAATTAGTTCAAGTAACACCAGCAAAGGCGGTTTTAAAAACCAGTGAAGGTGAGAGGAAAGTTAATATAGATGAAGTTCAAAAACACGATATTTTAATTTGTAAACCAGGTGAAAAAGTAGCCGTTGATGGAAATATAATCAGTGGAAGTGCTTATTTTGATGAAGCTTTTATTACCGGGGAAAGTAAATTAGTAAAAAAAGGAACAGGTGCTAGTGTTATAGCAGGAAGTATCAATACCAATGGTTATATTACTTACGAAGCGATTAGAATTGGAAAAGACTCTACTATTTCCGAAATAGTTAGATTAGTAGTGGAAGCTACTAATACAAAACCAGTGATTGCTAAATTAGCCGATAAAGTTAGTGCTATTTTTGTCCCAAGTATTATGGTAATTGCTTTACTAACTTTAATCATTAACCTATTAACGAATAGTTTAGATATAGCTTTAACTAGATTTGTTACCGTATTAGTAGTGGCTTGCCCTTGTTCGTTAGGACTTGCTACGCCGTTAGCAGTTATTGTTAGTGAAGGAATTTGTGCTAAGAATGGTCTTTTAATAAAAAATAGTGAGACTTTGGAAGAATTAAATAATATAGATACTATAGTTTTTGATAAAACTGGTACCATTACTTATGGTAATTTACAAGTTGCGAAACTATATAACTATAGTAGTTATGATAATAATCATCTATTAGAAATAGTAGGGAGTTTAGAAAGTAAATCAACTCATCCGATTGCTAAAGCTTTTCAAAAGAAAAATACTTTGGAAGTTAGTAAATTTAATAATATAGCAGGTCTTGGTATAAGTGGTAATATAAATGATAAGAGATATTATCTAGGAAATGCTAAGTTAGTTGATCAATTAATGATAGAAGACATTCATATTAATGATTATAATTCTCTAGTACAAGAAGGAAGTAGTATCATTTATGTTATGGAAGAGAAGAACATAATAGCTCTAATAGGAGTTAAAGATACTTTAAGACATAATGCTAAAGATGTAATAAAAAAATTAAAAAAACAAGGTAAAAAGGTTGGAATGTTGACAGGTGATAATCTACAAACAGCCAAAATTATTAGTAAAGACTTAGCTCTTGATGGTGTTAAAGCTTCACTTCTTCCTAAAGAGAAAACAGAAATTATTAAAAGAATGTTAGCAAGTGGTAAGAAAGTAATGATGGTCGGAGACGGTATAAACGATGCTCCAAGTCTTGCTACTTCTACCGTTGGAGTAGCAGTTGGTAGTGGAACAGATATTGCTAATAACTCAAGTGATATTATTTTAATGAATGACAATTTAGAAAATATCCTTAATTTATTTACTATTAGTAAGAAGACAATCAAAAATATCAAGCAAAATCTTTTCTTTTCCTTCTTCTATAATATCTTAATGATACCAATCGCTATGGGATTATTTTCAAAATTTAATATTGTTATGAATCCGATGATAGCAGCTTTAGCAATGACTTTAAGTAGTTTGACAGTTGTCTTTAATGCCCTTCGTCTTAGAAGAATAAAATTAGAAAGGAATGAATAAAAATGTTTAATAAAAAAATAAAAACTATAATTAAAGTAGAAGGAATGAGTTGTAACCATTGTGCTAATAAGGTTATCACTTCCTTAGAAGAATTAGAAGAAGTTTCTAAAGTCAAAGTTGATTTAAAAAGCAAAGAAGTAACAATTCTTAGTAAAGAAGCTTTAGATTTAGAAAGAATAAAAGAAAAAATTAATGCTTTAGATTATAAATATATGGGAGTAAAATAGATGAAGAAGGTTGGTTATTTAGTATTACTATTACTTGTGATATTAACAGTTAGTGGATGTGGTAATAAAGAAGTAAAAAAAGAAAAACAGGAAAAAAACAAATATATAACAGTAACAGCAGATGAAGATGATAACATCACCTTAGATACAACCAAGATAACTAAAACCGCAACTTTTATTAACTATGATGATGACGGCGTAATCATTCAGTTCATCCTAGTTAGAGGAACGGATGGCAAGGTTAGGATAGCTCTTAATACTTGTCAAGTTTGTAATCCTTCTCCTAAAGCTTATTTTGTTCAAAAAGGTGATTACTTAGAGTGTCAAAACTGTGGAACAAAATTCCATATAAATAAAATTGGTATCGAAAAGGGTGGTTGTAATCCTACACCTGTTGAGGAAAAAGAAGAAAAGGATGATAAAATAATCATTAATAAAAGCTATATAGATAGCTTCAAAACAAAGTTTAAAAACTTACAAGAAAAAATAAGTGAAGATTAGAGGTTAATTATGAATGAAATAAAATGTCCAAACTGTGGAACTGTATTTAAAATTGATGAAAAACAATATGACTCTATTGTAAAACAAGTAAGAGATAGTGAATTTAAAAATGAGATAGCTTCAAGACAAGAACAGTATGAGAATGATAAAAAACAAGCAATAAAGTTAGCAGAAAATGAATTAGAAAAACAAATGACTGAACAATTAAAAGCTAAAGACTTAGAAATAATTAAGTTACGTGAAGAGCTAAATAATAAGAAACAATTAGAAGAAACAGTTTTAGAAAATACTAAGATAAAAACAGCTAATGAATATAAAGAAGAAATAGCTAATCTAAATCTTAAAATTAAAGAATTAGAAAATGAAAAAGATAAGAATATTTCAAATTTAAAAAATCAGATAGAATTAGATAATAAAGAATATGCCTTAAAAGAAAAGAATTTAAAAGATGTTTATGAAAATAAACTAAAAGATAAAGATGAAATGATAGCTTATTACAAAGATATGAAAGCAAGACAATCAACTAAAATGATAGGGGAAAGTCTAGAAGTACATTGTAATAATGAATTTAATACTTTAAGACCGTTGTTTCCAAATGCTTATTTTGAAAAAGATAATGATGTTAAAAGTGGTTCTAAAGGTGATTTCATCTTTAGAGATTATGATGATGAAAAAACAGAAGTTGTTTCTATTATGTTTGAAATGAAAAACGAAGCTGATATGACTGCTACTAAACATAAAAATGAAGACTTTTTTAAGGAACTTGATAAAGACAGAAGAGAAAAAAATTGTGAGTATGCAGTATTAGTATCATTATTAGAAATTGATAATGACTATTACAATACGGGTATAGTAGATGTTTCTCATCGTTATCCTAAGATGTATGTTATTAGACCACAATTCTTCATCCCTTTAATAACCCTAATTAGAGGAGCAGCTCTAAATTCTTTGAAGTATAAAAAAGAGATGATTACTCTTCAAAATCAAAATATCGATATATCACACTTTGAAGAAAATATGAATGCTTTTAAAAGTGGCTTCGCTAGAAATTACCGTTTGGCATCAGAAAGGTTTAGTAAAGCAATTGATGAAATTGATAAAACAATTGATCATTTACAGAAGACTAAAGAGGCATTATTATCAAGTGATAAAAACTTAAGGTTAGCTAATAACAAAGCGGAAGAGTTAACTATAAAAAAACTAACCGCTAACAGTCCAACAATGGCTAAATTATTTGAAGAAGAAAAAATTAAAAAAGTAGAAGAAAATCTTTAGTTGACAGTAAAATATTATATACCTATAATAAGAAAAGAAATTTAACAAAAGGGGTGGTTTTATGATTTATCTTGATAACATAGCAGCTAGTTTTACCGAAGATGAAGTCTTGGATGTTTTTTGTAACACTACTAGAAAATACTATGCTAATCCGAATTCTTCTCATAAGCTAGGTCTAGCTGAAAATGAACTTATTGAAAAAGCAACAGAGAATATTGCTAAGTTACTTTCCATATCTAAAGAAGAAATAATTTATACTTCTGGTGGAACAGAAGCAAATAATTTAGCTATTAAGGGACTTAGTCTTAGCTATAAAAACTATGGTAAACATATCTTGATAAGTGGCTTAGAACATAACTCTATTACTAGTTCTGTAGTTAGTTTAGAAAAACTTGGCTTTGAAGTAGAAGTTATTCCAATTACTTCTTCAGGAATAGTTGATATTGAAGCTTTAAAATCAATGTTAAGAAATGACACTATTTTAGTAAGTGTAACTTCTGTTGATAGTGAATTAGCACTAGTTCAACCTATTGAGAAAATAGCTGCTATTTTAAAAGATTATCCTAACTGTCACTTTCATACTGATGCTACCCAAGCGATAGGGAAAGCAAGAATTAATTATGATGGAGTGGACCTAATAACCGTAAATCCTCATAAATTTCATGGTTTAGATAATTTTGGTATTTTAATAAAAAAGAATGGTGTTCGTTTAACCCCGCAAATAGAAGGTGGTAAATCAACCACCATTTATCGAGCAGGGACTCCTTCACTTGCTAATATTTTAGCTTTAGAAAAAGCTTTAGAAATAGCACTTACTAATCAAGAAGAAAGATTTAACTATCTAACAAAACTAGGAACAAAAATAAAAACAAAACTTAAAGAATATAAAAACGTTTCAATTAATAGTAGAGAAAATTCTTTACCGTCCGTTATTAATTTTAGTTTGTTAGGTTTAAAAGCATTGGATATAGAACATTACTTTGAACAATATGACATTTACCTATCAACTAAAACCTCTTGCTGTCCGATAAGAACACCATCTAAGCTAGTATATGCTTTAACTAAAGATAAACAAAAAGCCACTTCGTCTGTGAGAGTAAGTCTTTCATATAAAACCATCGAAGCAGAAATTGATGAATTTTTAAGAGTATTTGATTTATTATATAAGGAGTATGAAAATGGAAAAGTATAAAGAAATAGAAAGAAGCATCATTAAAAAATATCGTAAAGATATCTTTTCTAAATTTATAAAAGCAGTTAGTGAATATGAATTAATTAAAGAAAATGATAATGTAATGGTTTGTATTTCTGGTGGAAAAGATTCATTTTTACTAGCAAAATGTATTCAGGAATTAATTCGTCATGGTAAAGTTAAATTCAGTGCGAGATATGTTGTAATGGACCCTGGATATAACGAGTATAACCGCGCAATGATTGAAGATAATGCCAAGATATTAAATATTCCAATTGAAATATTTGAAAGTGATATTTTTGATGTAGTAAGTCAAATAGATTCAAGTCCTTGCTATATGTGTGCTAGAATGAGACGTGGCTTCCTATATAGTAAAGCTAAAGAATTGGGTTGTAATAAAATAGCATTAGGGCATCATTTCGATGATGTTATCGAAACAACATTACTTTCTATGTTGTATGGTTCAGAAATAAAAACAATGATGCCAAAGTTACATAGTGATAACTTTGAAGGCCTAGAACTAATAAGACCTTTATACTTAGTTAAAGAAGAAGCTATTATTTCTTGGCGTAATAGTAACGAACTAACATTTATTAACTGCGCTTGTCGCTTTACAGAAGGCTGTTCTTTAATAAATGATGGAACTAGTAAGAGAAAAGAAATGAAAGAACTAATCAAAAACTTAAGAAAAATAAATAAAAACGCTGATTATAACATTTTCAAAAGCTTAGATAACGTTAATCTTGATTGTGTTTTAGGAACGAAAACTAATGGCGTATATAAAAGTTTTCTAGCTGATTATGATAAGAAAGATAAAAATAAATAAATCTTTCTTTTTTTAATGTTCATTTAAGAAAAGTATATTACTATTAATACATCGAAAGGAAGGGATAGATTGTCGAATAAAAACTTATAAAAAATACATATTAAAAAAGGAGATGGTTAAATTGAAACGAAATGTAAAAAATGGAATTTTCATAGGAATAATTATTTTAATGATAGCAGCAATGTTTTTAACAAATTATTATGCTAAGAAAAACACTACCAATACTAGTGGACCAAATACAGAAATGATGGGTAACCCTCCTAGTATGGGAAATAATCAAAGTGGCGACAATACTCCACCAGCTAAACCAGATGATAATCAAAATAATGATAATAGTACATCACAGGATAATGCTAATGGCGGAAATAGTCAAAATAATCAAGGAACACCACCGGAAAAACCAAGTGGTGATAATAATGACAATAATAATTAAATGCCAGAAATGCCAAATATGACTAGTACCAGTGATAATACATCAGTAATTTACTATGTTTTATTTGCAATAGAAGGACTAGGACTTTCTCTTAGTCTAATATACTTAATAATGTCTAATCTAAATAAAAAAACAACAAAAGAAACTTTTAAATCAACAGACAAAATAGTAATTTATGTACTTAGCGTATTACTATTAACTATTGGGTCTTTCTATATAAATAACAAATTAATAACTACTAATAAAACAGAATCTAGTGGACCAGGTAATAACAATCAAAATAGTAAAGTAGAATATCAAGCAGCAACAGAAATAACAGAAGATAAAGAAATCACTGATGAAAACTATAGTTCTACAACTAGTGATGAAAATAGTGTTTTAGTATCAGAAAGTACGGTAACAATTGAAAACTCAAGTATCACTAAAGAAGGAGATTCTGATGGTGGAGATAGTACCAGCTTCTATGGAAATAACTCAGCAATTCTTGCTAAAGACGGAGCTAATCTAACACTAAAAAACATCACAGTAACTACTAATGCAACTGGAGCAAATAGTGTTTTCTCTTACGGAGGAAGTGCTACTACCAATAACGCTTCTAGTGATGGTACTACTGTTAATATAAGTGATTCAAAAATAACTACTACTAAAGATAACTCCGGTGGAATAATGACTACTGGAGTAGGCATAATGAACGCTACTAATCTTACCGTTAAAACAAGTGGAACGTCATCAGCTGCTATAAGAAGTGATAGAGGTGGCGGAGAAGTAAATGTTAATAAAGGTACCTACCAAACTGATGGTGTTGGTTCTCCTAGCATTTATTCAACAGCTAATATCACTGTAAAAAATGCAAAATTGATAGCAACAAAATCAGAAGGAGTAGTAATAGAAGGTAAAAACTCTGTAACTTTAGAAAATGTTGATTTAACAGATACTAATAGCAAACTAAACGGTCAATCAACCACTTATAAAAATATCTTCCTATATCAATCAATGAGTGGTGATGCCAGTGATGGTGAAGCAACATTTACTGCAAAAGATAGTAATATCGTAACAAATAAAGGAGATACTTTCTATATAACAAATACTTCTGCCACTATCAATCTTTCTAATAATACTATTACTAATAATGATAAAACAGGAAACTTTTTAAAAAGTCAAAAAGAGTCTTGGGGAAATGAAGGTAGTAATGGTGGAGATACAATACTTAATATGACTAATCAAAGTGCTACCGGAAATATTGTTATAGATGAAATCTCAACTTTAAAAATGAACTTAAAAGATTCATCTTATTATGAAGGAACAATTAATGGTGATAATACCGCTAAATCTATTAAACTAGTTTTAGATAAAACTTCTAAAATTAAATTAACAGGTGATAGCTACGTAACTAGCTTAGAAGATATTGACACTGACTATAGTAATATTGACTTTAATGGTTATAAACTATACGTTAATGGAAAAGCAATTAACTAAGCTTAGAAAAATTAAAGAAGAAGGGAAGCTTGATAAAAATAATCACAAACTTTTAGATTAAAGTCCGTTTTTTACGAACTTTTTTCGTTTTTAGACTTTTGCATCATACCTTTTATTAAAATGAATATCAAAAAATAACGTTCTTAAAAAAATTAGCACTCACTGTTGACAATTGCTAATTCTAGTGATATTCTACTAATTGTTAGAGGGAAAACTAACAAAAAGGAGATGCATATATTTTGAAAAAACAATTTAAAGCAGAATCAAAAAAACTATTAGATATGATGATTCATTCCATCTATACAAATCAGGAAATATTCTTAAGAGAATTAATTTCTAATGCTAGTGATGCCCTTGATAAATTATATTACAAATCACTAACAGACACTAAAATTAAAATAAAGAAAGAGGACTTAGAAATAAGGTTAATACCAGATAAAGAAAATAGAACATTAACTATTAAAGATAATGGTATTGGTATGACTAAGGAAGAGTTGGAAAACAACTTAGGAACAATTGCTAAAAGTGGTTCTGAACTATTCAAAGAAAATATGAAAGATGAGAAAAACTTATCAATAATTGGTCAGTTCGGAGTTGGTTTTTACTCAAGCTTTATGGTAAGTGATAAAGTAGTAGTTAATAGTAAATCATTAGCTGGTGAAGCTAATACTTGGGAAAGTGAAGGAGCTAGTGGTTATACTATCGATAAATCAGATAAAAAAGATGAAGGAACAGAAATTATCTTATATCTAAAAGAAGATACTGAAGAGAATAACTACAGTGATTTCTTAGAAACTTATACACTTGAAAGATTAGTTAAGAAATACTCTGATTATATTCCTTATCCTGTTAAGATGACAGTAGAAGAGACAAAGAAAACAGATGATGAAAAGGAAGAAACAGTAGAAGTTGATAAGACTTTGAACAGTATGACACCTATTTGGAAGAAACCAAAAAGTGAAGTAAAAGATGAAGACTATCAAGACTTTTATACTGATAAGTTCTATGATTATGAAAAACCTTTAAAAGTAATTCGTAGTGAAGTAGAAGGAAGAACTAGTTATCAAACTTTATTATTTATTCCTTCACATGCACCATATAACTATTATTCAAAAGATTATGAAAAAGGTTTACAACTATATTCTAAAGGTGTCTTAATCATGGACAAATGTAGTGACTTGCTACCAGACTATTTTAGTTTTGTTAAAGGTTTAGTAGATAGTGAAGATATCGCGTTAAATATCTCAAGAGAAACACTACAAGAAAATTATCAAATACAAGCTATTGCCAAGAGTCTAGAATCAAAAATCAAAAAAGAGTTAGAAACTATGCTTTCAAAAGATAGAGAAACTTATGAAAAATTTTATCAAGACTTTGGTATGCAATTGAAATATGGTATTTATTCTACATACGGAATGAAGAAAGATTTACTTCAAGATTTATTACTATTTAATTCTTCAAATGATAAAAAGTATACTACTTTAAAAGAATATGTAAGTAGAATGAAGAGTGACCAAAAGAATATTTATTATGCTTGTTCTGAAAGTTTAGAAAAATGTGAAATGCTTCCACAAGTCGATGCTGTTAGAGAAAAAGGTTATGAAGTATTATATCTAACTGAATACTTAGATGAATTTACAATCAAAACTTTAAGTATGTATGCTGATAAAACATTTATGAATGTTGCGGATGAAAAACTAGATCTTTCAACTGAAGAAGAGAAGAAAGAACTAGAAGAGGCTAATAAGTCTTATAAAGATATGTTAGATAAGATGAAATTTACTTTAACTGATTCGGTTGTAGATGTAACATTTACTAATCATTTAAAAAATCACCCAGTTTGTTTAAAAACTAAAGGTGAAGTATCAACTGAAATGGAAAAAGTTCTACAAACTATGCCAAATAACCAAAATGTTAAGGCGGAAACTGTTATGGAAATAAATATGAATCATCCAATTACTAAAAAGATGGAAGACTTATATAATAATAAAGACTTTGATACATTAGATAAGTATAGTAAAGTTCTTTATCAAGAAGCAAGATTGATTGAAGGGTTGTCAGTAGAAAATCCTACTGAATTAAGTAATTTAATCTGTGATTTATTAGCAAAGTAAGGAGATGAACTCCTTACTTTTTTGGTGTATAAAAATTTAATTAAAAAATTTTAAAAAAAGTATTGACGAACATATATTCTATGTTATAATAGATGACATAACTTGAAAGAAAAGAGGTGTTAAATCAAAGCATTGTCATATTTATTATATTGATATTAAAAGAATATTTATGAAAGAATAAAATAGGGTTATAGTACCTAATAAAAAATAGTAGGGTGTCACTCATCCGAAATTCGTCTGTGGAGAAACAAAAAGTTTCGATGAAGCAGAAAGTCTCTCTCTAGTAGTTATCTCTCGCAAGATTCGACAAATTTCGACAAGCAGAATGGCATATAATACTACTGAAAGGAAGTGCTATAGCATTGTGTCTTATTTAGAGATAATTCTGAATAATTGTGTCTATTTACTATGTCCAATTTCTCTATATTTAATATATATTTCGTATAGAAAAAACATTAATAAAGAAGTAAATACCATTGCATTTGAAATGGCCATTTCCTCTTCTTTATATTTTATACTTAGATGTGGAATGCCATTACATCATAACTATCCAACTATGCTATTTGATGTACCGCTGCTTTTAGCTTTTTCAAAGAAAAAAACAGGGTTTAGTATAGTTATTTCCATCGTATTAATTATCTATCAAACCATCTTTCTAAGAACTATGCCTTTACTATTAATTGTAGAATATATAGTTTATTTTTTAGGATATTTGCACTTGAATAAGTATAAATTTTCTCTTGGAAATCTAATACATGGCTTTATAATTGTTAATAGTTTCTTTTTAGCCATAAAAGTATTCTGGTTTATTTCTCCAAATGGCTGCTATGATAATAATATCATCTATCTTTGTTGCATAATTATTGTAATTTATCTAGTTAGCTCTATGATTCTTTATTTTTTGTATAAAGGTGAGAAAATTGTCGATTTCAATAACAGCTTATATAATATTCAAAAAGAAAAAGAATTACGTGCTTCATTATTTAAAGTAACGCACGAGATTAAAAATCCTATTGCTGTTTGTAAAGGATATCTTGATATGTTAGACCCGTCAGATAATAAAAAATGTACTAAGTATATTCCAATATTAAAAAGTGAAATAAATAGAACTCTAATTTTAATGGATGACTTTTTAGACTATACGAAAATAAAAATAGAAACTGAAGAAATAGATTTGGTTATGCTATTTGAAGAACTTGATTCATCATTAAGGCCACTTTTTTCTAGTAAGAAAATTACAGTTAATTATAACATACCTTATGAGGAATTATATTTTGAAGCGGATTATAATCGCTTGAAACAAGTTTTTATTAATCTATTTAAAAATGCTCTAGAAGCCAAGGACGATACCAAAGAACATAGCTATATAGATGTAACTGTTAAAGAAACTGAAAGTAATATCTTTATAAAGATAAAAGATAACGGTATCGGTATGACAAAAGAAGAGTTAGAGAAAGTAGGACAGATGTTCTTTACTACAAAGAAAAAAGGCTCTGGACTCGGTACGTGTTTGTCAAAGGAGATAATTAAACTCCATAAAGGAAACATAACTTACTCATCACGAAAAGGAGAATGGACTGAGACAAATATAACTTTACCAAATATTAAAGTTATGTCATAATAATGAGGGTGTTATTATGATAGAAGAAGTAAAGAAAAGTTTAAAAGAACGACTAAGTGATTATAGATATAATCATTGTTTGCGAGTAGCTGATGTTGCAAAAGATTTAGCAATATTTTATAAAGAAGATGAAGACAAAGCTTATTTTGCTGGACTTGTTCATGACATGGCAAAAGAGTTTACTAAAGATGAAAATTTAGAGTTTGTTAAGAGTCATAATCTTCCAGAAGAAGTTTTAAATAAAGAAAATAGTAAATTTCTTCATGGTATTATTGGTGCAATAATAGCTAAGGAAACATATCATTTCACTGATGATATGTTTAATGCTGTTTATTACCACACTGCTGGTCGCCCAGGAATGAGCAAATTAGAAAAAATTGTTTATCTAGCTGATAAAATAGAACCTGGTAAAAATTATGAAGGCATAGAGGAAGAACGCACACTAGCTTATCAAGATTTAGATCAAGCAGTAATACTATGTTTAAAAACCAAAATAGCAAAGTTAACAAAAGAAGGAAAATTCGTTCATCAGAATACTATAGATACACTTAATTATTTAGAGTCAAAAGTAAGTACCACTGCTACTAAATAATATTTTGTCTCGATTAGAAAACTGTGATACAATAACTTATATAAAAGAGTAGAGGGTGATGAAATGTTAGGTGATATCAAAGAGATAGTTGATAGTAACGTTTTTGTTAACTTATCAATTGATATTTCAAAACAAACAAATTTAGTAGATTTACACATAATCTTTGAAGATGGTCCAGTTAAAGTTGTAGGACAAATTGTCAGTACAACGCGAACTGTTTTAAAAGCTAATATAGTCGGTGAAATAAAAGATAATATTTTTCTTCCAGGTGTAAGTAGTAAACCATCTTTTAAATCAATAGTTAGAATCATTAATATGGAAGAGTTAGAGCTTATTTTGGGAAAAACGACTCCGCAAGCTGGAGAAGTGCTTTTTGGTTATTCTAATATTTATCAAAATTATCCAATTCATGTAAACGTAAATTCTTTCTTCAGTAACCATTTTGCTATTTTAGGTAATAGTGGAGCTGGTAAAAGTTTTTCTGTATCGAGAATTTTGCAAAACGTTTTTGCTAGTACAACGGCTAGCCCCATCGGAGCCCACGTTTTAATGTTTGATGCTTACGGTGAGTATACAAGAGCGTTAAAAGATATAGATAAAGTAAACCCTAACATGCACTATACTACCTATACAACTAATACTAATAATGAAGTTAGTGCTCCAATTAATATTCCACTTTGGTTGTTAGGAGCAGATGACATAGCATTACTTTTAGACGTAACTTCTACCAATCAAATACCGATTATTGAAAAAGCTTTAAGCCTAGTTCCAATTTTGACTGGAGAGGAAAAAAACGTTATTAAATATAAAAACGATATCATCGCAAGAGCGGTAGAAGACATTTTATTAAGTGGCTCTCAATCAACCAAAATAAGAGACCAAGTAATAGCAGTTCTCACAAAATTCCATACAAGTGATTTATCTCTTGAAAGTCAAATAGTTCAACCAGGTTATACAAGAACTTTAAAGCAATGTCTTTATATCGATAAAACTGGTAAACTAGTAGAAATGGAAGTGGTTGTTAATTTTGTAAAAGAATTCATTTTACAAGAGGAAGAAGTTACGCCAAAAACTAATAAAATGATAGCTTATACATTGAAGGACTTAGAAACAGCGATGGATTTTGCTCTAATCAGTGAAGGTATTTTAAAAAGTGATAAAGTTTATGACTATGCAAACGTTTTAAGTGTAAGACTTCATAGTTTAGTAAATAGTCCAAATCATGTCTTCTTTGATGCAACTTCTTATATAGATAGAGCAACCTATATAAATGATTTATTTACAGATTTAAATGGTAATCATTGTCAAATAGTTAATTTCAATATAAGTTATATTGATGATAGATTAGCTAAAGTAATAACAAAGATGTTATCGAAATTAGTATTTGATTATACTGTAGAGAATCCTAATAGAGGAAGTATGCCTTTTCATATAATAATTGAAGAAGCACATCGTTATGTTCAAAAAGATACTGATACAGAAATACTAGGTTATAATATCTTTGATAGAATAACTAAAGAAGGTCGAAAATATGGCACTATCTTAGGACTTATTACACAAAGACCAAGTGAACTTTCTGATACGGCAATTTCTCAGTGTTCAAACTTTGTTGTTCTAAGAACCTTGCACCCAAAAGATTTACAATATATTAAAGAAATGGTTCCAAATGTTTCGGCTGAAATAGTAGAAGAACTTAAAAACTTAAAACCAGGTAATTGTATTGCCTTCGGAAATGCTTTCAAAGTTCCAACTAGTATGTACTTTGAAAAAGCTGATCCAGAACCACTTTCTAATAACGTTGATATCAGTAAAGTATGGTATCAAGCAGGAAATATAATATAGCCAAAAACGAATCCAGCAATAGCACCAATGAAATGACTACCATGCGAAATAGAATCTTTTTTTCCAAAAAATTTAATTTCATCAATTACATAAAAAATACAGATTAGAATAAAAGTTAAAGGAATCTTATTAAGTGAAAAATTAACAAAAGAAGAAAGAACTATTAACATAAAGGTAATGCCGCTAGCTCCTAAAATTTTATTTTTAGTAAAGATAGAATTAATAATCCCAATTATTAAGGAAGTAGTAGCTATCATTATTAACAAATTAATGCTTCCATATTTTTCTTCAATCATCGGACCAATCAGCAAAATATAAAGAAAATTATGTGTAAAGTGTTGCCAGTTTACATGACCAAATATATGAGTTATCAATCTTAGATAAGTTAAAGGATTAAAAGGATTACTTCGATAAGTAGAAAATAATAAATCATTACTTTTTCCTTTTGTTAATCTATTCAAAATAAGAACAAGTAAAGAAATAAAGAAAAATGATAAAATAATTATTGAGTTATATTCTAAATAGTTAAAGACTTTCATTATTAACACCTCAATTACCATTATACAAAAATTGTGTGTTTCAGGCTAGGTGCCTAAAAAAGTCTTTTCCTTTTTAGAAAAGTATGTTATTATAAATAGTAGTTAAGGTAGGAGGTTAAGCAATATGGCTTTCAACGATAAATTAAAAAAATTAATGGGTCAAGATGGATCAGATTCAAGTGAAGAAATTAAAGAGGAGGAATATTACAAAGTGTCAAGAGAAGAATATGAAGACGATAATGGTGTAGCTGGCAGCAAAATGATGTTACTTGAGCCACGCGCTTATTCAGAATCACAACAAATAGCAGATCATTTGAAAAATCGTAATGCAGTTGTTGTTAATTTAAAACGAGTAACTCCAGATCAAGGAAAAAGAATAGTAGACTTTTTATCAGGTACACTTTATGCTATCGGTGGAGATTTACAAAAGTTAGGTGGAGGAATATTCCTTTGTACACCAAATAATGTAAATGTTGAAGGAAAAATCAGCGACGATGCACCAGCTAAAACAACAAAGAAAAGTAAAAACGAAGAAGACGACGAATTTGACTGGTAATTAATAATCAACCTAAAAAAGTGGTGTAAAGATGGAAAAGTTTCATTATGAGACGAACGGTTATAATAAAGAAGAAGTAAATGACTTTATTAAAAAAGTTATTAGTGAAACCGAGGGTATTGTTACTAAGTGTGAAGAACAAAAAAATAAAATAAAAGTTTTAGAAGAACAGTTAAGAACATATCATAGAGTAGAAGCAACTCTTAAACAATCGTTAATAAATGCTGAAAAAACTAGTGATGATATAAAGAATGGTGCTACTGAAAAAGCAAATATTATAATAAGTGATGCTAAGAATGATGCTTCACGTATTATTAATGATGCACTTTTAAGAGCAGAAAAGATAGACCAGCAGACAGATATTTTGGAAAGAAATATTAAAATATTTAAAAGAAAATTAAAGATTATTGTAGAACAACAATTAGCAGTAGTGGAAGAAATTGAAGTTTTAGACTTAGAAAAATAATAAGTCTATTTTTTGCTAGAAAGGAGAATTTTTTTGGAAGAGTTAACTGAAGATTATGAAGAGTTGCTATTGAAATATAACGCAGCTTTAAAAACACTTGAGACACAGATAGCTATTTTGATTCAAGATTATGAATTTAAAAATCATTACAATCCTGTTGAACATGTTAAAAGCAGAATTAAAAGTTATGACAGTATTGTAAATAAATTAAAGAGTAGAGATTATGATGTTACCGTTGAAAATATTGAAAACCATATTCATGATGTAGTAGGTCTTAGAATTGTATGTTCCTTTTTATCTGACGTATATGCAATAGTTAAATTGTTAGAAGATAGTGATCAAATAACAGTTCATACGAAAAAAGATTATATTTCTAATCCTAAAGATAGTGGTTATTCTAGTTATCATCTTTTGGTATATGTCCCTGTTTACCTAATAGATGGAGTAGAGATGGTAGAAGCAGAAATTCAAATTAGAACAGTTGCTATGGATTTTTGGGCTAGTCTAGATCATAAAATAAGATATAAGTTCAAGGGTGAGATACCTAATGAAATACAAGAAAATATGTATAAATGTGCTTTGGATATTAATGATTTAGATCAAAAAATGGTGGATATGAATAATCAAATGCGAACTATCATTGAAGATCAAGAAATCATATAGATATAAAAAAGGAACCAAATTAATGGCTCCTTTTAATTATTATTTAATATCAATAAGTTTTCTATTTTTATTTTCATCGATTTTTGGAACAGCAATATGTAAAGTACCATTATCATAAGAGGCTTCAATGTTTTCTTCATCAACGTCTCCTAGATAGAAACTACGTGAGTATTTTCCGTAGATTCTTTCACGACGAATATATTTTTTCTTTTCATCTTTTTCTTCTTCTTCGTGTTTCTTTTCAGCACTAACAATTAAGTTTCCTTTATTACATTCTACTTTAATTTCATCTTTTTTGAATCCAGGTAGGTCCATGTCGACGTGATAAGTATTTTCTTTTTCATAAATATCACATTTCATTTTAGCTCCTTCCTCCTCAAATAAATCATCTAATGCGTTATCAAAATAAAATCTTCTTGGTAACATAATCATCACTTTCCTTTCACAATTATGTTATAACACTATTATTAGCAGTTGTCAAGTAAGAGTGCTAAGAAATGACAAAAAACTTTCAAATATTTTTGTTATTTTAATAAAAAATAGCTTATTTACTCAAAAAAGTTAAAAAATCTCTTGCTATAATTCTATAATTTTGATAAAATAACCTTGTCACTTGAAATGGCGGCGTTGGTGAAGTGGTTAACACGCTGGTTTGTGGCACCAGTATGCATGAGTTCGATCCTCATACGCCGCCCCATAATAGAATTTAAATCAATGTTTAATTGGTTTACATATAGTTCAGAATATTTTACGTTCTGGACTTTTTATTTTGTAAAATATTAAATTGTTGTTTTATCATTGATGATGCCGACATTATAGACAAAGACGTAGTAATATTATTTGATAAAAAATGTATAAAAAAACTAGCTATCTCTAGCTAGTGAATGTTAATTATGGTGGAGAATAGGAGGATCGAACTCCTGACCTTCTGCGTGCAAAGCAGACGCTCTCCCAGCTGAGCTAATTCCCCGTAACAACACATTAAATATACCATATATCTTAGAGTGGTGTCAACACTTTTTTGAAAAAAATTAATAATTTTGTTATTTTACTATTCACTGATTAGTCATTACTGTAATACAACTATTTCATACTACATAAACATAACTTAAAAACTGTATTCTACTTTTAAATATTTTATCTTTTGTGAGTATTTAAAATGTGTAATAATAGACAATATTCTATGATGATATTTAATGTCTTTATTTTTAATATCACCGTCATTTAACTATAATATTCATTTATATCAAGTTAACTTTTATGGATATTTTTATCATAAATTCATGAGTTTTAATTACATTAATTTACATCTAAAAATATACATGCTATAATTTTCTTAAGGAGAAGGGATGGTATTATGAAAGTTTTACTATACGCTGGCGGATTAAAAGTAATAGGAGTAAGTGGTTTAGGAAAAGCAATTCTTCATCAAGAAAAAGCCTTAACTGATGCAAAAGTAGAGTTTACAAGAGATGAAAAAGCTACTGATTATGATATAGCACACATAAATACTTATTTTTTAAAATCTTATTTCCTAGCTAAAAAACTCAAGAAAAAAGGTATAAAGATAGTTTATCACGCTCATTCTACAGAAGAAGATTATAAAGATGGCTTTATTGGTGGGCATTTAACAAGTAAACTATTTAAATGGTGGATAGTAAAATGCTATCGTTTAGGTGATATAATCGTTACCCCAACAGTTTATTCCAAAAAAATATTGGAAGGTTATAAAGGATTAAAAGGTAAAAAAATAGTAGCAATCTCCAATGGACTAGAACTAGACTTTTTTAAACCAAATGAAAAGTATCGCAAGACATTTCGTGAAAGATATGGCTATACCGATGAAGACAAAGTAATAGTAGGTATTGGTATTTATAGTAGAAGAAAAGGAATAGTCGATTTTGTCGAAGTAGCTAAACGCCTTCCAGAATATAAATTTATTTGGTTTGGATCAAGTCCTTTAGCAGCTGCTACTCCAGATGCAAGAAAAGCCGCCGAAACAAAACTTCCTAACCTTACCTTTGCAGGACATGTTGATCAGAAATTCATAAGAGAAGCGCTAGGTGGTTGTGACTTGTTCTTATTTCCAACCCTAGAAGAAACAGAAGGAATTCCGATTATAGAAGCTTGTGCCATGGGAACTCCTATACTAGTAAGAGATATAGAGATATTTAAAGATTGGTTTAAAGAAAATGAAGATGTTTATAAAGCCAGAAATGTAGCTGAATTTGTTTCTAAAACTAAACAAATTGTAGAAAAAGAATTACCATCTCTAGCCGAAAATGAAAAGAAAAAAGCCAAAGAAAAAGACATAAGAACAGTTGGTAAACAATTAAAAGAAGTTTATACCGAAGTGTTAAAACAAAAATAAAGACTTTATTCAGTGAGATTAAATCATTGAATAAAGTCTTTTTCCTTTGAATAATTATAAGCCATAACTATATTTATATTTACCTTTTTCTTCATTAATATTTAAGATAATACCAATTAGTATCATATAAGATAATAAGCTACTACCACCATAACTAATAAAAGGAAGTGTGATACCTGTTATTGGTAAAAGACCAATCGTCATACCAATATTTTGGACTTGTTGAAATACCAACATACCAATGACACCAGCCAAAACAAATTTATCAGTAAGAGAAATCTTCTTCATTGCTAGAACAAATAACTTACCATCAAATAGTACTAACAAAAGTAAAAGTAAAAACGAACCAAGAAGACCAAAGTTACTAGCAAAAACAGCAAAGATAAAATCTGTTCCAGATTCTGGGAAGTAAATAGGAGTCTTATTATAACCGTGACCAAATACCCCAGCAGACCCAATCGCTGCTAAAGCATTTTCAAGTTGTAAACCACTACCACTTTTCCAGTCAAATACTCTTTCAAAACGGTAATATAAATTATTTCCAAAAATAGAAACAAATAACTTTTCACTAGTAAAATAACAACCAACAACAATACCAACAGCTAAAAGGGCAAGACCACCAAGAATTGCGAACCATCTAAGTCTAATACCAGAAGCAAATAACATGCAAAGATAAATAATAAAATAAATAATAACAGCACCAGTATCAGGTTCTAAGAAGGTTAAAATACTAGGAATCAGTACAACGATGAAAGACTTTACTAGAAAAATAAATTCTTCTTTCACCGTCGGGTCAGTATAGTTTGCTCTAAAATTACTAATCATACTACCGAGAACTAACATCAAACTAATCTTTGTAAATTCACTTGGCTGGAAACTACCAATCTTTGGAATAACAAACCAGCACTTACTATTATTAATCGGTGGAGCGAATAACAAAAGACAGAGTAGTAACAAGTTACATAAAGCATAAAAAAACCAAGCATTTCGGTATAAATATTCATTCTTTAACTTGAAAATAATAAAAACTAGTAAAAAACCAACTAGATACCAAATACATTGCTTTAAAGCAAGATTACCAACATCACTAGATAGATAAGTTAATGCACTATTTATCGTCACAACACTAATAATAGCAAAAACAATAATAAAAAATAAAATACTAACATCCAGTTTTTTCTTTCTAAACATATATTCACCTCACAAATCATTATTATTATATCAGATATTAGCAATTTTTATTAACAAAAACATAAAATTAATTAGGAGGTTCTCTATGAATAAAAATCTACCACCAATTTTTAAGATAAGTACTGGAAGTATTCCTACAAATAATATTAGTTATTACAAAACAACAACTAATAATCAAGTAAAAGAAATAAAAAAAGAAGTGATATCTGTAAAAGAAGATAGTACCAGTATAGTTGATAAAATCAATCAAATATTTAAGACTAGGGGCTATCCATTTAATATACCAGTAACTATTACTTTTGCTGGAAAAACATTAGATACTTATCTTGCAGTTAAAACAAGTAGTAGTGTTATAACACTAGATAATGAAGTAATACCAATATCAACAATTACATCATTACAAATAAAAAAGAATCATCAATAGATGAAACTTTTTTTTAAACTCCACTTACAAAAGTATCTGCTAAACACTTAATTGCTGAAACACAATCTAGATTAATGGTAAAAAAGGAACTAGTTGCTACATAAGGTTCATCCGTAGTAGTGACAGGATTAGGAGCAAGTACTCTACAAGTACAACAATTACCATCCATATTTTCAACTCTAAAGACACTTGATGTTCCACTAGTACCATCTAAGGTGTAAGGAAATGTCCATAAAGTTCCATTCATACAGTTATATAAATTGATTGGTCTAGTGTTATAACAAACAAGACTAGGAGTAGGTCCAAGATATGGTTTATCACAGCCACCGTCTTCTAGACAAGTTTCCTTTTTCTCCTGCAAGCAAAGAATAGTGTCTAAAATATTAGTTAAGCAGTTTCTTTTTGATTCATCTTGATTTGAACACATAATATCTTTCCTTTCTTTTATAAACTATCAATGATAATATCAGCAAGACAGCTAATGACACAAATACAGTCTAGATTAATTGTAATAAATTGATTTGTTGCAAGATAGCTTCTTGTTGGGTCACTCTGATCTGGATTGGCTTCTAGAATACGACATTTAACACAGCAACCATCGACTCTTTCTACTCTAAAGACACTTGATGTTCTAGTTTCTCCTCCTACTTGATAACTAGCTGTAAATATATTACCATTACAAGTATAGAAAGTTACTGGTCTTGTATTATAACAAATGATAGTAGGGCTTCCTCCTAAAAATGGTCTAGTACAAGATTCATCACTACAAAGTTCTCCACAAGAATTCTTTTGCAAAATATCAATTACTTTAAGTAACTTTGAAAAGCAACAGTTTTCCTTTGCATTCATTTTATCCACCTCTTATCTATTATCTAATATAAGGTATTCTAATAATACTTATTTGTGTAGGTAGTTACCTATATTGCTATTTTATGCTAAAAAAAGTCAAAGTTTACGACAAATTTAATTGCTTTTTTGAGCCTATTTTTCTATAATATTTTCTAAGAACTTGATGAAGTCCTGTTAACTACTAGAATGGAGCAGTATTATGAATGACAATTATTACATATCAATGATAATGGAAAGAACATATATTAAGGAGGGACTTTTTCTTTTTAATCCTCTTTATTGTACAATAGGAACTTATGATGAAAAAGCTAAGATTTTTACAAGTACCGGTGGTAGTGACTATTGTGAAATGACAGATACCTGCCAACTTTCATCAGAAATACCAAAGGCTTTTCATACTTTAAAAACTTTAGATGAAATAAACGATATGTTAACAGCAGATTATGAATATGATGAGGCAGTTGATGCTTATGAGCAATATATGTCTAGTTTATTTTATCTAGTAACTAGAGATGGAAATCTAGTTAGTTGTCAAGAATTTAACATAAGTAATTTAAGAAATCCTAAAGATAGTAAGCTAGAAGATGATGACTTTTATGATATGGATGATGTTTCAACACAAAAAGAAGAATTTGATTTAATAATAGAGGAAATAAAATCAGGTATGTATGACGTTAAACAATTACAAGATTTAAAAAAAGGTATTATTTCTGATTTTAAAAAATATCAGTATGCATTAGAACTTATTGATAAAAATATGCCGGAATCTAACACTTCTGCAATTGATATTAATAGTATTCACCAGAAAATCACCAAGACATTGATAGCGCAAGATTTACCTAGTAGAAGAGTTCTTCTTGAACTTAACAAAAAGCTATCCTATACTGATGAAGAATTAGAATTAGATAGGCATGGTATTTTACTAACAGGTTCGCTTGGTGTTGGTAAGACAAAACTTGTCAGTTTAATAGCAAAAAATTTGGATATTCCATTATTAATTATTGATTCAACCCAATTAAGTATGCCCGGTTATAAAGGAAGAGACATTGAAGATTATCTATGGAACTTATATGCAAGTTGTGGAAGAGATAAAAATAAGGCGGAACATGCCATTGTTTATTTTGATGAAATAGATAAAAAAGGTTCCGACTCTAAATCAGATGTATCTGGGCAAGGTGTTTTAAATACTTTATTAAAATTTGCAGATGGAACGGATTATATAATATCTGAAAATCCGCAATTTCCAGGTTTAACACAAACAACTATTAACACTTCAAAGATGATTTTGATGGCCGGCGGAGCTTTTGTAGACCTTTATCAAAATATTAGCAAAAGAAACAATAAAGTTGGTTTTAAAACTGAAAATAATCAAGAGGAGGAACCAGAACCAACTCTAGAAGATTTTATCAATGTTGGAATGTCTGCAGAATTTATGAGAAGATTTCCTCTTACTATTCATTTAAAAGATTTAAGTCTCTCTGATTTTAAAGATATTGTTACTAAATCTGATGAATCATCACTTCTTCGAGAACAAAGAGCTTTTGAAAGAGTTTCTACTAAGTTAACAGCAACGGATGAATATATTGAAAGAATAGCAGAGGCAGCTTATAATTCAAAAATTGGTGCCAGTGGATTATCTGGGGTTATTTCTAGAACAACTTGGAGAGCTTATGACACAGTTGTTTCTAATCCTGGAAAATATAAAGAAGTTATCTTACTTGGTGAAACAGTTGATAATCCATCAATATATAAATTAGTAGAAAAAGAAAAAACTTTAATTAAAAAATAAGTCACATAAAAAGGAAAAAGTTCTGTACTATTTTCCTTTTTTTAGTGTTAAAGTTTTAACAAATTTTTCTTCTTCCATTCTAGCAATACTTTCATAATCTTGTTCAATATAAGGCTTTCCTAAATAAGGGTATAAATCAATACCATGTTTATATTCGTGAATATTTATTTTCATAGTTGTAAGATTTTTAATTTTAGGTACACAGATATTTATTTCTTGTAAAATATCATTTTCTACATAAGGATAACATCCATAGAAATCCATTCCTTTTTCTAAGTTAGTATCAAAAATAGTAGAATGATTAGTCAAATAATAAATAGCATCATATTGATGATAATAATCCATTAAATCTTGTTTTGATAGGGTAAGACCCCTTATCTCCTGAGCGATTGATTTATCGTGTACAATCGATGGTAATTTCTTTTTTGGAAAAGTATAATCACTTTTTTCTTCGATAGCAGTTAAATATTCTTCCCCTAAAGAATTATAATGTTTAAAAGTATTTTCGTTTAAAAAATCAATTCTCATTAATACATTTTGCAATGTTTCAGTATCTTGTATCTTATCAAAATTATCAATAATATAAGAAAGATAAGAATTTTCTTCTTTAGTTATTAGTAAATACTCTTTTAAGTAAGAAAGTAGAATCTTTCTATTATCTTTTTCTTCAGCTTTAGTAAGTGAAGCTAGATAAGTTGTTAAATAATTTTTCGTTAAAGTTAAAAATTCTAATCTATTTAGATGTTTGTTTTCTTTTAGTTCATTAATCATATTTTCTTCTCTCCTTGTGCTAACTATTATATGAAAAAATTGATTTGAAAGTAAAGAAAATTTTTTAAAAGTTCTATTCTTTGATATAATAAGTTGCAAGAAAGAAGTGATTAGATGCCGAAAGTATTAATAATTGATGATGATAAAGATATAGCAGAGTTAGTATCTTTAATTTTAAAGAAAGAAAAGATAGATTCAGAAATTATAACTGATTCTTTAGAAGCTTTAACCAAAATAGAAGAGGGAAAAAATAACTATGACTTAATACTTCTTGATATAATGATGCCGAATATTAGTGGAACTGAATTATGTATTAAAATAAGAGATAAAGTTACTTGCCCGATAGTGTTTTTATCTGCTAAAAAGGAGTTAGTTGATAAGATGGTTGGTTATGAAATCGGGGGAGATGACTATATCACGAAACCTTTCGATAACACCGAATTAGTCTTAAAGATAAAATCACATTTAAGACTGCAATCACGAAGTAAAGTGAGTAAAAACATCATCACAATTGGAGAGATAAGTATTAATAAAGAAAGTTTTGAAGTCTATAAAAATAATAAAAGAGTAGAAGTATCAACTAGAGAGTTTGAATTATTAACTTATCTAATGGAGAATGCTGGTATTGCTTTATCGAAAGAACAAATCTTTGAGAAAGTTTGGGGTAACTGCTATGGTGACATTGGTACAGTAGCTGTTAATATCAAAAACTTAAGAGAAAAACTAGACCAAGAAAATAAATATATTATAACTATCTGGGGTTATGGTTATAAATTTGTGAGGAATTAATAAGAATGAAAAAGAGATCAATTAGTCGCAAAATACTTATCGGTTTAATATTCATAACAACAGTTAATATCTTAACTCTTGGTTTATGGTTTTTATGTAATGTAGAACCGATGGTTAATCGCAAGAAAGCTTTAAAGAAAGAAATAGTAACTAAAGAGATAAAAGATAACTATCAATCCTTAGATAACTTAATCTTTGATTTAGACAATATCAAGAAAGAAAAAGAAATTACTTTTAGTATTGAAAAAGAAAAAGCTCTAAAAGATAAACAAGATTTATATTTATTTTCTAAAAAAGTCTTAATAAATAATGAACCATATATTGTAAATGCTTACTTTTATAAGAATATGAGTATTCTAAAACTAATTATCGAATTATTAGCATTTCAAAGTATTTTACTTACTATCTGTATGTTTCTAGTATTCTTATTTGCAAGAGATAAAATAATTAAACCAGTTAATAAGATAATTGATGCAATTAGAAACTATAAATTTGGAAAGAAACCAGAACCAGTTCCTGCTGAAAATGAGTTTGCTCTTATTCAAAACGAATTTGTTTCTCTAGTAGATTCTCTTGAAGAAGAAAAGAAAGAACAAAATCGTATAATAGCAAGTATCTCTCACGATATTAAAACTCCACTAACTTCAATTCTTGGTTATTCTAACTTAATAGAAGAAGAAAACTTAACTAAAGAAGAAATTAAAAAATACAATAAAAAGATATATGAGAAAGCCCTTCATCTTAAAAATGTGCTAGCAACTTTTGATGATTATTTAATCAATCAGAAAGAACAGAAACTAGAACTAACTTCTATCAAAATAAAAGACCTCGTAGAAGAAATTGAAAAGGATTACAAGTTAGAACTAATGAATAATGGGGTAGAACTAATAATTAAAACTAGTCTTGAAAAAGAAATCATTAAGTTAGATATAGTTAAATTTAAACGAATAATATCTAACCTAATTTCTAATAGTATGCGTTATTTAAATGCTGATGGAGAAGTATTAATCGAAATAACCAGCGATAAAGATAACTATTTCTTCCACTTTAAAGATAATGGACCAGGTGTTGAGGAGAAAATACTTGATAAAGTCTTTGAACCACTCTTTACAACAGATAACTCAAGAAAAATATCAGGTCTAGGACTGTCTATTTGTAAAGAATTTGTTTTAATGCATGGAGGAAGTATCACTGGTTATAATGATAATGGCTTTAATATAGATTTTAGTATTTCTAAACACTTATAGAAGGGGACTTAACTCCTTCTTTTCTTAATAATTCTTAATAATTTAATTAATAATTAATAAAAAAGATGTAGTAACATATTACACGAGGTGATTAGTTAATGGATAATTTTTTTATTCTTTATGGTTTAACTCTTATTGGAGTAGTTATTACCTTTTTAGCAGAAGTCTTTGTAACATCATCTTATAAGAAGTATGGAAAGATTTCTAATAAAAGAGGAATGACTGGACGCGAAGCAGCAAGATATTTACTTGACAAAAATGGTCTTTCTGATATAAAAATAGAAAGGACTAGTGGTTTTCTAACAGACCATTATGACCCAACTAATAAAGTTATTAGACTATCAAAGACTAACTATGATGAAGCATCTATTGCTAGTGTTGCAGTCGCTTGTCACGAATGTGGACATGCTATTCAAGACAAAGAAGGGTACTTTTTCCTAAGATTTAGGAATATGTTAATACCAGTTGTTAATTTTTCCTCAAAGTTTGGTTACTTTGCTATTGTCTTTGGTTGTTTATTTGCTTCATTTAGTTTAGTATGGCTAGGAATAATTCTTGAAATGGTAATCTTATTCTTTCAAATAATAACCTTACCCGTAGAAATCGACGCTAGTAGAAGAGCTTTAAAAGAACTTGACTATGCGCATTTCTTCACTAGTCAAGAATTAGATGATGGAAAAGTTATGTTAACAGCAGCAGCTTTAACTTATGTTGCTAGTATATTAACAACTTTATTAGAACTAATAAGACTCATTATGATATTTGGAAGAAGGGATGATTAAAAAATGTTTAAACTGTTTAAAAATTTTACTAAAAAAGATTACTTATTAATCTTTATTTCCTTTATCTTTATCTTAGTACAAGTTTGGTTAGATTTAAAATTACCTGATTATATGTCAGAAATTACAAAACTTGTTCAGACAGAGGGAAGTAAAATGAGTGCCATCTTAGAAAATGGTGGCTATATGTTGCTTTGTGCATTTGGAAGTTTATTATCAGCTATCTTAGTTGGTTATATATCTTCTAATGTATCAGCAAGCTTTTCAAAAACTATTAGAAAGAAGTTATTTGATAAAGTAGAAAACTTAGGAATTGCAGAAGTTAAAAACTTTTCTACTAGTAGTTTAATTACTCGTACTACAAACGATATAACACAGATTCAAATGTTTATTTCCATGGGATTACAATTACTAATAAAAGCACCCGTAACAGCTATTTGGGCAGTTACTAAGATATTAAATAAAAATATTACTTGGAGTGCAGTTACCGCTGTTGCAGTAATAATTTTATTAGTTACTATTCTAACTTTAATGTTAATCGTTATGCCAAGATTTAAAAAGGTACAAAAACTTACGGATAAGTTAAATGGTGTTACGCGTGAAAACTTAACAGGTATTAGAGTAGTAAGAGCTTTTAATGCTGAAAAGTATCAAGAAGACAAATTTGCTCAAGTTAATGATGAATTAACTAATACCCAATTGTTCAATCAAAAAGCATTTTCTGTAATGCAACCAATTATGTATTTAGTAATGTATTTCTTAACACTTAGTATTTACTTTATCGGTGCTGATTTAATTAATAAATCTTTAATGGCTGATAAATTAGGTCTATTCTCTGATATGGTCGTATTTTCAAGTTACTCAATGCAAGTTATTATGTCATTTTTAATGCTTGCAATGATATTTATGATGTTACCAAGAGCAAGTGTTTCTGCGAAGAGAATTAATGAAGTTTTAGATACGGAGTTAAGTATTAAAGATGGAAACTTTACTGGTTCTACTAAAGAAATGGGTACCGTAGAATTCAAAAATGTTTCTTTCAAGTACCCAGATGCTGAAGAATATTTACTGGAAAATATTTCTTTCAAAGCGAATAAAGGTGAAACCGTCGCTTTCATCGGTTCAACTGGAAGTGGAAAGAGTTCTCTTATTAACTTAATACCAAGATTTTATGATGCTACTGATGGGGAAGTATTAGTAGATGGCGTTAATGTCAAAGAGTATAAACAAGAGTCACTTCGTAATAAACTTAGTTATGTTCCTCAGAAAGCTACACTTTTCCATGGTACTGTTAGTAGCAATGTATCTTTCGGTGATAATGGTAGGGAAGAGATTACTGCTAAGAAGATAGAAGAAGCTATCAAAGTAGCACAAGCCGAAGAGTTTGTTACTAAAATGGATAAGACTTATAATGCTGATATTGCTCAAGGTGGAACTAATGTTTCTGGCGGACAAAAGCAACGTCTATCTATTGCAAGAGCAGTTGCAAGAGACCCAGAAATCTATATCTTCGATGATTCCTTCTCTGCTCTTGACTATAAAACTGATTATGTTTTACGAAAAGAGTTAAAAAACTATACTAAAGATGCCACTAGTTTAATAGTAGCACAAAGAATCGGAACAATTATGAATGCTGATAAGATACTTGTTCTTGACAATGGACATTGTGTCGGAATGGGTACGCATAAGGAATTATTAAAGAATTGCGAAGTTTATAAACAAATCGCTTTATCACAATTATCAAAGGAGGAGTTGGAGAATGCATAATGGACCACGTGGACCAAAGATAGATAAGTCCAAAGACTTTGTCGGTTCAATGAAACGACTTTTCAAAGAACTAAAAAGTTTTCAAATCTTAATCGCTATGGCTTTAATCTTTGCTGTCTTATCATCAGTTTTATCAATCGCTGCTCCTAATAAATTATCTAAATTAACAGATACTATTTCTGAAGGAATAATCGTTAATTCAAGAAATCTTGAAGAAGTTAGTGAACGTACTAAAATTAATCTTCAAAATATTAAAGTAGATGAAATTTTACAAAGTGAAGATTTAACCATAGAAGAAAAACAAGACTTTCTAAACGCTTTACAGTTTAGTAGTGAAGACGATATAGTAAGCAATTTAAGTAAGTTATCTGATAATACATTAAAAATGATTTTTAAAGAGTTTACCGTTAAAAATCAAAAGATAACAACTAGTGATCAGATAAAATTCTTAGAAGTTGCAAGTACCGTTAAAGATACTAGTGATGTTAAGGCGCTTTATAAAAAAATTGATGAAATGCCTAAAGACATTAAAAAAGTAGTTGTACCTATTATGGATATGACTAAGATTAAAAAAATAAGTTTATTCTTAGCTTGTTTATATATCGTTAGTGCATTATTATCATTTATTGAATCAATTATAATGACTAGTGTTTCTAATAATTTTGCTAGAAAACTAAGAGGTAGAATATCTGTCAAGATTAACAAGTTACCACTTAAGTATTTTGATAAGAACCAAACCGGTGATATCTTATCGCGTGTTACTAACGACGTTGATACTATCGCTCAAAGTATGAACCAATCATTATCTTCTCTTGTTAGTGCTATAACTCTATTACTAGGTACTATTCTAATGATGTTTATAACTAACTGGATTATGGCATTAACTGCTATCTCTGCTAGTTTAATTGGTTTTGCAATCATCTTTGTCGTTCTTTCTAAATCCCAGAAATATTTCGCTGCTAGACAAAAAGAACTTGGAAAATTAAACTCACATATTGAAGAAGTTTATTCAGGACTTCTAGTAGTAAAAGCTTATAATGGTAAAAAGGAAGCCGATTTTAAGTTTGATGAATACAATGAGAAAGTTTATGATGCCAATAGAAAAAGTCAATTCTTATCAGGACTTATGCAACCAATTATGTCTTTTATCGGAAACTTTGGTTATGTAGCAGTATGTATCGTTGGAGCTTTACTTGTTCTACATGATTCTATTACTTTCGGAGTAATAATTGCATTCATTACTTATGTTAGATTATTCACTTCACCATTAATGCAAATCGCTCAAGCATTCACAAGTTTACAATCAACAGCAGCAGCAAGTGAGAGAGTATTTGAATTCTTAGATGAAGAAGAAATGAGTTTAGAAACAAATAAAACTAAGATGTTAGATAAATCAAAAGTAAAAGGTAATATTACTTTCGACCATGTTTCATTCGGTTATGATAAAGATAGAACAATTATTAAAGATTTCACTGCTAGTGTTAAAGATGGACAGAAAATAGCAATCGTCGGACCAACCGGAGCAGGGAAGACAACGATGGTTAATCTATTGATGAAGTTCTATGAAATTAATAAAGGTGATATTTTAATTGATAATGTTTCTATTAATGATATTACAAGAGAAAATGTTCACAGTTTGTTTACAATGGTTTTACAAGATACGTGGTTATTTAATGGCACAGTTAAAGAAAATATTGTTTATAATAGAGAAAATATTTCCGATGAAATGGTTAAAGAAGTTTGTGATACAGTAGGACTTACCCATTTCATTAAGACCTTACCGAACGGCTTTGATAGTGTTATCGGCGAAAATGATTCTGTATCAGCAGGACAAAGACAATTACTTACTATTGCACGTGGTATGATTGAAGATTCACCATTCTTAATACTTGATGAAGCAACTAGTAACGTTGATACTAGAACGGAAGAGTTAGTTCAAAAAGCGATGGATAAGTTAACAGAAGGTAGAACATCATTCATCATTGCTCACAGATTATCAACCATTAAAAATGCTGATTTAATACTTGTTATGAAAGATGGCAATATCATTGAAACAGGAAATCATGATGAGTTAATGAAAAAGAACGGTTTCTACGCCGACTTATACAATTCACAATTTGAATTATAAGAGACTAGCCAAGTCTCTTTTTTTGACACAAAAAAATCTAGGTTTTATTATTATTTCCCTAGATTTTTATTTATTAGAATTTCTTGATTACTAGAACTGTACCAGCTAATGTTAATGCTCCTAGTACGGTAAATACTAAGCTATCAGAACTACCAGTGTTTGGAACTTCGATAGTCATTTCACATTGCTTTTTATAAGTACTTTCATCTGTTTCATTACCATTCTTATCAAAATATTTGTCATCTACCTTTTCGCAGGTATGAGTTTTACATTGTAAGTTGAATTCACTCTCAGTAATTTCATTACCGTTCTTATCGAAGAATTTATCATCAACTTGTTCACAAGAATGTGTCTTACATTGAAGATTGTAATCTTTCTCAGATACTTCACTACCATCTTTACCAAAGTAAGTATCATCTACTTTCTCACAAGTATGAGTTTTACATTGTAAATTGTAATCTTTCTCAGAAACTTCAGTACCATTTTTACCAAAGTATTTGTCATCTACCTTTTCACAAGTGTGAGTTTTACATTGTAAATTATAATCTTTCTCAGAAACTTCAGTACCATTTTTACCAAAGTATTTGTCATCTACTTTTTCACAAGTGTGAGTTTTACATTGTAAATTGTAGTCTTTCTCAGATACTTCAGTACCATTTTTACCAAAGTATTTGTCATCTACTTTTTCACAAGTATGAGTTTTACATTGTAAGTTATAATCTTTTTCAGATACTGGATCTCCGTTTTTACCGAAATATGTATTATCTACTTTCTCACAAGTATGAGTTTTACATTGTAAATTGTAATCTTTTTCAGTTACTTGACTTCCATCTTTACCAAAGTAAGTATCTCCAACCTTTTCACAAGTATGTTTTTCACATTGAAGTGAGTAAGTTGTCTTATCAGTAACATTACCATCTTTATCATAGTATTTACCATTCGTATATTGACATTTATAAACGACTGGTTTAATAGTACCACTAATTATTGTACTTACTGTTTTTGGAGTCTTAACTAAAACAACTAAATCTTGCCAGCTACCTCCAGAATATCTTTGATAAGATAATTTATTTCCGGTACCTTTAACAGTTACCTTAATAGTAGTATTAGCTGTAATATTTTTCTTTGGCACTTTAATATTAAACTTTTTATTAGTTATAGTAAGTGAAGTACCACTTTTTTGATTAGAAACAACAACGGCACCGTTAGCACCAGAAACTGTTGCAACAATTTTATCCATATCACTAGCAGTTATACTAATACTATTAGAGATATAGTAATTACCGTCACTTGACTCTGTAAAGCTTAAAGAAGAATTACTTAATTTCATTGTAGGGTTAGGTGAATAATTAGAATTACTCTTAGCAGTGTTTGCTAATTTATTAACCTTACTAACTAGACTTGAATTCTTACTATAAGCAGCAGGTAAGTAATTATTATTTACTTTCCAAATAGCAAGTTGTGTTATTAGATAATCACTCTTAGAACTACCAGCATTATCTAATAAGTATAAAACAGAACCAGAACTAACAGTTTTACTATAAGTTAAGGTTTTTCCTTGTGGAGCTCCTGTTTTACTTGGCGTAATACAATAAGCAACACCCTTATTAGTATTGAAGTAAGCTTCAGTTCGATGTGTTCCATCACTGAAGTTAGTTTTTATGTAACTTTTCTCTGTAACTTTCATACTACTTACAGCGTATACATTTGTTGTACCAAGAATAAGTAACATAAAGACAAAAATGACATAATATTTGAAATCTTTTTTCATATCAATATCCCCCTATATACTCGCTTATTGTACCACAAAATCTAAAAAAATCAAGACTATTTATAGTTTTTTTGGTATACTTGAGTAGTAAGAAACGAAAGGGAGTAAACCTATGGACAAAGAAATAAGAAAAAGTAAAATAAGTATTTTAAAAAGTTATGGAGAAAACTTCACTAAAAAAGAATATATAACTAACCCTGCTATTGGTAGGGAAGAAGAGATAAAACAGCTAGCACTTATCCTTTTAACACCAGAAAAATCAGCTATTTTAATTGGTAAACCGGGTGTTGGTAAAACTGCTATCGTTGAAGGCTTTGCTTATCGTATTCAAATTGGTAATGTACCAGATGTTTTAAAAGATTACCAAGTAATAAAAGTAAATACTTCCGCTTTACTTGGAATGGACCCAGAAACAGGAGAAAGTAAAATTCAGATATTACTAGATGAACTAAAAGATTATCACAACCTTGTTTTATTTATTGATGAAATACATACTCTTATGGGTACTAAAGGAGAAGCACTTGACTTTGCCAATATGTTTAAACCAGGACTTGATCGTGGTGATATCAAAGTAATCGGTGCTACTACAACAGAAGAATATGAACAATATATATTAAGAGATAAAGCCTTTGTAAGACGTTTTCAAAGAGTTGAAGTAAAAGAACCAACAAGAGAAGAAACAATTGCTATTTGTCTTGGAACTTTACCGAAAATTGAAAAGAAAACAGGAGCTACCTTAATGTATGATCCTTATGTCAAAGAAAAAATAATGGCATTTTTAACAGATCTTACTAGTGAATATCGAAGAGTTTATGAAACAGGAGCAAGATACCCTGACGTTACTTTAGCTATTTTACAACAATCATTCTCTTTCGCTTTATATGATAATCGAAAAGAAGTAAATATCTTTGACGTAAAGAAAGCCATACTAAATACCAAAAATGTTTATCAAGATGTTATTAAGAAAGAAATACCAAGATTTGAAAAAGAATTCAAACAAGAAATAGAAGATGGACTAGATAGAGGTCTTTCAAATGATAAGTAAATCAATCTATTATACGAGATTAATTAGTTTTATCATTTATATAATATTAGCAATATTTTTACTACCTTATGTTTTTCAAGGGGGAATGGAAGGCTTTTTCTTCCTTTTAGTATTGTTCTTATATATAGTTATTAATATATTTTCTATTCTAACTAGAAAGAAAATTTATCAGAAGACTATCAGTTATAATCTTGTAATGATAGCATTAACAATCTATTTATTAATTGTATATTTAAGAACAGTAAGTGATGAAAGACTAGTAGCAACTGGTTTATATACTTTAAACAATAATTATTGCAAGATGAATTTTGTTCTTCTAGGACTTGTAATGATTGGAATAATGTTAAATACAATAGTTTTATATCTAGCAGATGAAAGTGGTGAAAAGATAATATGAAAAAACTAGTATTGATTGGTGGAGGAGATGTCGGTCGTGGCAATACTAACTACGAAACAGAACTAATAGATAAAGAAATAGTAAAGATGACTAATAAGGAAACACCAAATTTCCTTTTTATTGGATTAGCAAGTTCTTTTTCAGATTCTTATTACGATACAATAAAAAAAGTTTATCAAAGTCTTGGGTGTCAAACCGTATATTTAAAGAAGAAAAATATTATAAATAATCGTGATATAGTGGAAACTAAAATAAATAATGCTGATATTATTTATTTCTGTGGTGGAGATACGATTAAGTTAGTTGAAGATTTAAAAAACTATGACTTAGTAGAATTATTACAAAAAGCTTATTTAAAAGGAACAGTTCTAGCAGGTATGTCAGCAGGAGCTATTATGTTAGCAAAAGAAGGTTATTCTGACTCTTTAAAACTAAGAGATGAAGCTGATAAATACACTTTTGTAGAAGGTTTAAACTTTATCGATGTAGCAATCTGTCCACATTATAGTGATTCTTCTAAGAAAGAAGAGTTAAAAGAAGACTTACTTAATACTAATAAGAAAGTATATGCACTAGATAACAAAACTGCTCTAAAGATTATTGATGATGAGATAAGTTATCTAAAGTGTGATGATACTGTTAATTGTTACTTAACTTATTATGATGAAAATAATAATTACATAGAAGAAAAATTAAATTAATAAAACTACCAAACTTTTCCTTGTTGTTAAATGTCAAATATTATGATATTATTAAGATGTCAAGAATACTGATATTTGATAATAGGAAGGTAGGAGACAGTTGTGGTAGTAGTAGAAAACTGTCAAAAACTAAATACTAATTCAAGAAGTAGTGCACCTACTTTCTTTTTTCAATGATAGATTAATATCTAAAAGGTATAAATCTATCTTTTTTGTTAAATACTAAAATAGAAAGTAGGTCTTAGGTTATGCGTAATAAGAACAAATCTTTTTTATTTATAATACTTATCTTAATTTTACTAATAGCAATAATTGGTATCAGCTATGCAGCTTTCTCCTATACTGGAGCAGGTCAAAAGTTAAATATAATTACAACAGGTGCCATATCTATGGAATATGTCGAAAGTATCAATGTTATATCTATGAATAATGCTTTACCAACAACGGATACGACTGGAAAGAAGTTATCAAACTCAGGAGAATATTTTGATTTTACAGTAAAGTCATCAATAGCAGGAAATACAGATATCAACTATGAAATAGCAGCAAAAGAAGAAAATGGTAATACTTTTTCAGGACAAAATGTTAAATTCTATCTAACAAAAGTCAATTCGGACGGAAGTGAAGAAGAAGCAATGCCACCTAAGACTTATTCAGAAGACCCAACCGGAAATGTCTATACTGGAAGACCATCCGATATGATGAGTTTATTCGTAGGAAATCTAAATCAACAAGGTGATACAGAAATAAAATATAGATTAAGGTTATGGGTTGATGAAAGTTATAATCCACAGAACGATAATGGTGGATTAGTATATAAAGTAAAAGTAAATGTCTATGGACAAACAAGTGATACCGTAGCAGAAGTAGAAGATACCTATTGTAATGATAATGGTTTTAATACATTATCAGATTGTATGTTAGTAATGAATAATCATGAAACATCAGTAGAAGTAGCTAAACAAAATATAACTAATAAAGGAACTCCAAACTTTTCCAAGACAGCCACTACTGATGAAGGTTTATTTATGACTGAAGATGATGACGGAGAAAGTTACTACTATAGAGGAGCAGTGAAAAATAACTATGTGTCTTTTGCCGGATTCACCTGGAGAATCATCAGACGTAATGGAGATGGAAGTATCCGTTTAATCTATTCTGGAAAAACAACATCAGATACAGGAGCATCAGTAACAATTGGAAATTCACAATATAATAGTAAATACTGGGACCCAGCCTATGTTGGATATAAATATAATGAGAAATTCTCATTACATGAAAACAATGGAACAACAGGATACAACTGGTTTACTAATACCCAAAAATACAATTTTGGGACAGGGTACACATTTGATGAATCAACGAAAAAATTTACATTAACAGGCGACGTCCAACAATTAGCATGGAAAGATGACCATGATGAGATAGTAAAAAATAATTTATATAGTTGTTTAAATACATCCTGTAATGTTGTTTATAAAGTAACAGGTTATTTAAACGACATAGCGATGATAGTACAAGCAATCTCATATAGTAGTAATGACTATACAGGTGCAATAACAAATAATGAGAATTCAACTATTAAAAATAATTTAGACTCATGGTATAAGAATAATTTAACAAATTATGTATCGTATTTATCTGATGAGACCTTTTGTAATGATAGGACTGTTGTAAGTGGAACTGGTTACTTGACAATACCAACAACAAATTATGGAGCATACAATCGTTTATATGAGAAAAGAAATCCAAGTCTCGTTTGTGCTCAAAGTAGCGATAAGTTTAGAGTATCAAATGAAATTGCAAAATTAGATTATTCAATATCACTAATCACAGCAGATGAAACAGTTCTTGCTGGAAGTGTGTATAATTTGCAAAATAACAGCTATTATCTATATAATGGCCAAGATTTCTTTACTCTTTCACCAGTTTCTTTTTATTCTGGACGCTTTGATGCTAGAGTTTATATTATTAACTCAGCAGGCATATTACTTCCATATGGTGGTGTATCTAGTTCATATGGTGTTCGTCCAGTCATAAATTTACGATCAGATGTAACGATCGCCAATGGTGACGGAACAGCATTAAATCCGTTCGTGATTCAATCATAGAAAGGAACGTGAGAATTTATGAAAAAACAGAGAAAAGATCTTTTGATAATTATACTTGTTCTTGTTTTATTAATTGCCATAGTAGGAATCAGTTATGCAGCATTTAACTACGCGGGAACAGGAGAAAAGTTAAATACCATCACAACTGGTATGGTAACTATGGAATATGTAGAAAGTACAAACACGATTACAATGACGAATGCGTTGCCCACAACGATAGCAACTGGAAAGACGAGATTAACAGCGGGAGAATATTTCGATTTTACAGTAAAGTCATCAATCGCAGGAAATACAGATATCAACTATGAAATAGCAGCAAAAGAAGAGAGTGGAAATACATTTAGCGGAAATAATATCAGATACTATTTGACAACAGTAGATGCTAACGGAAAAGAAACAGAAGTAATGGCACCTCGTACATATTATGAAGAGCCAACAGGTAATGGATACACAGGAAGACCAGCAGACATGATGAGCTTATATACAGGAAACTTAGCAACACAAGGAGAAACAGAAATAAAATACAGATTAAGATTATGGGTAGATGAAAACTATAATCCGCAAAGTGACAATGGAGGACTAGTATATAAAGTAAAAGTAAATGTCTATGGACAAACAAGCGATACAGTAGCTCAAGCAGAAGATACATATTGTAAAGATAATGGAATAAATAAATTATCAGATTGTATGCTTGTTATGAATAATCATGAAGCAAGTGCAGAAGCAGCAGGAACAGCAATTGTAGCAAAAGGAACACCAAACTTTGCTAAAATTGCACCAAATAGCGATGAAGAAGATGGTTTATATGCAGCAGAAGATGATGAAGGAACCAGTTATTATTACCGAGGAGCAGTAAGAAATAATTATGTGTCATTCGCAGGATTTACATGGAGAATAATCCGTCGTAATGGAGACGGAAGTGTCCGTTTAATCTATTCGGGAAAATCAACATCAGATACAGGAACATCAGTAACAATCGGAAACTCACAATATAATGGTAAATACTGGGACCCAGCTTATGTTGGATATAAATATAATGAGAAATTCTCATTACATGAAAACAATGGAACAACAGGATACAACTGGTTTACTAATACCCAAAAATACAATTTTGGGA
>ENA-OPWR01000285-OPWR01000285.1-human-gut-metagenome-genome-assembly--contig:-NODE-285-length-49932-cov-5.437115_pt1 | contig 49932 bp, 46 predicted proteins | sample MGYA00241507_ERZ502006 | MGnify/ENA primary metagenome ERZ502006 (study PRJEB25962, sample SAMEA2043041) | human gut metagenome | biome: human gut; feature: human-associated habitat; material: faeces...
TTTCTATTTTTCATTCCAATCAAACGTCATTAAATAAAATTTAAGTGTTATAGTGGGAGCTAAAGCCTGGACATCATAATAATTTTCTACTGAACTGTAACGATTTTTTAATAAATTTTGTGCAATAAAATGCTATAACATTTTTTATCTATGTTTTTAAATTTCTATTTCATCATAAGTAGTCACTAATTTTGCTCCCTGTTTTATTAGCTCATTTGTTCCAGCAGAATTAACAGAATTAATATTTCCTGGTATAACATAAACATCTCTTCCCTGCTCTAATGCAAAATCAACAGTTATTAATGTGCCACTTTTCTTCTTAGCTTCAATTACAATAACGCCTTTACTCATTCCACTAATAATTCTATTTCGTGCCGGAAAATTCATTTTTTCTGGTCTAGTTCCAAGTGGATATTCAGATATAATGGCTCCACCTTTTTTTAATATTCTATACAACAACTCTTTATTTTCTACTGGATATACACTATCTAACCCATTTCCTACAACTGCTATAGTTTTTCCAACTGTGGATAACGTTCCTATATGTGCATAACTATCCACACCTTTTGCCAATCCACTAATAATATTAATATTTTTATTTGCTAAGTTATATGAAAAATACCTAGCTGTCTTTTTCCCATAATCTGATGCTTCTCTACATCCAATTATTGCAATAGATGGATTGTTTAGAATATCTTTGTTTCCTTTTATATATAAACTTATTGGCGGATCATATATCTCCTTTAATATTTGCGGATATTCTCTATCATTTATTGAAATAATATCTATTTTATTTTTCTCCATATATAGAACATGTTTTTCAATATTTTTTCTTATACTTTCGTTTAATATATTATCTGCTATTTTTTCTCCTATTCCTTTTACACTTATTAATTCTTTTTTATTTAATTTATAAATATTTTCAGGAGTTTTATAAATCTCCAATAGTTTTTGTTTTTTCCTACTTCCTAAATCCTTTATTAGCGACAACCATACCCAATATTTATTTTTTTCCAATAATCATTCTCCTTTACAAATTTAAAAACTTACAATCCTTTTTAGATTAAAAGTTAATTTATATATATTTTTAATAATTTGAATTACTAGACAGATTTGTCTAAAGATATAATTTAATTGATTCCAACTATTATTATAATAACATCTTTATTATAAATTGTAAATATATTCCATTAAAAAAGAACAAAAGCGGACATTAATAACCTTTTAAAATCCGCGTCTTTGTTCGTGCACGAAATATGTAAAAACTTGATTATTTATATTGTTGCTTTGTAGCTTTTATAACATTATTCATAAGCATTGCTATTGTCATTGGTCCAACTCCACCTGGCACGGGAGTTATATAACTTGCTTTTTTCTCAACATTTTCAAAATCAACATCTCCATATAATTTTCCATCTTCTCCTCTATTTATTCCTACATCAATAACAACAGCACCATCTTTTACCATATTTTCTTTTACAAACTTTGCTTGTCCTATCGCTGCAATTATAATATCTGCTCTTCTAGTATGTTCTTCTAAATTTTTAGTTTTTGAATGACATACTGTAACAGTAGCATTTTTTTGTAAACAACATTGTATTAACGGTTTTCCTACAATGTTGCTTCTGCCTAAAATAACAACATCTTTTCCTGTCAAATCAATATTATATTCTTCAAACATTTTCATAACACCATATGGAGTACATGATATAAATGTATCTTCTCCTATGCAAAGCTTTCCCACACTTGAAGGTGTGAATCCATCTACATCTTTTGAATATGTAATACTTTTAAAAGCTTCATTAATATCTAAATGTCTTGGTATTGGACTTTGTAATAAAATGCCATTAATTTCTTTATTTCTATTTAAATCATTTATCAAATCCATTAATTCTTGTTGAGTCGTATTTTCTTTCAATAAAAACTCTTGATACTCTATTCCAACCTCTTCACAAGCCTTGCTCTTATTTCTTACATAAACTTTTGAAGCAGGGTTATCTCCAACCATGATTACAGCAAGTTTCGGAACTATACCTTTTCCTTTTAATTCATTACATTCTACTTTCAAATTTTCTCTTATTTTTTTTGCTAAAGCTTTACCATCTATTACCTGTGCCATTATATATTTCTCCTTTTATTTTAATTTTCTCCTATTCCACTAACTTTATATTCAATATCTTCCATATGAGGAAACATCTCTCTTACTCTTTTTAAAGTTAGCATTAGCATTCTAGGTTGTGGATTTTTTTTATGCTCTGATAATAACTTTTGTGTATAACAATTCTCAGCTGTTTTAAACAATAAATATCTATTTCCCACATAAGTATAATAAATTTGATATCCATTTTTCAAATCAAGCCACATTTGTTCAAATGTATAATTTTCCATCTTTTCCTCCTATTGAGACATTGAGGGACAGGTCTAAAATGTCTCATATTTTTGTCGAATTTTGTTGTTACATGTAACATTATGTAATTTATATGAGACATTTTAGACCTGTCCCCTTAATGTCTCAAATTCTTCTTCTGTTAAAACTGTAACACCTAAATCTCTAGCTTTTTTTAATTTGCTTCCAGCATCTTCTCCAGCTACTACATAATCTGTTTTTTTAGATACTGAATTAGAAGTTTTTCCTCCCATTTTTTCAATTATATCGCTTATTTCTCCTCTTGTGTATTTTTCAAGGCTTCCTGTTAATACAAATGTTTTTCCTTCAAATCTATTGTCTGATATTTCTTCTTCTAAATTTCTTGTATTAACTCCCTCTTGTTTTAATTTTGTTATTAAATCTATTGTTTGCTCTTGTATAAAAAATTCTCTTATACTATTTGCGACTATTGGTCCTATATCATTTATCATTGCTAATTCTTCTGAGTTTGCTTCCATCAAATTATCTATATTTTTATATTTTCTAGCTAAAATTTTAGAAGCTTTTACTCCTACATGTCTAATTCCTAATGCTGTTATTAATCTATACAAATCATTTTCTTTGCTTGTATTTATACTGTCTATTAAATTTTGCGCAAATTTTTTTCCATTTTTCTTTAAAGATGCTATATCCTCAAATTTTAATGTGTATATATCTGCAATATTATGAATCAAATTTCTTTCTAATAATTGACTAATAATATTTTCTCCTAAACCATCTATATTCATTGCTTCTCTTGATACAAAATGTACTAAGTTTCTAAATAATTTTGCAGGACATTCTATTCCAGTACATCTAATAGCTGCTTCTCCCTCTTCTCTTACTGCTTCTGCTCCACATACTGGACATTTTTTAGGCATTTCAAATTCAATTTCTTCTCCTGTCCTTTTATCTTTTTTTACTTCTACTATTTCAGGTATTACATCTCCTGCTTTTTGTATAATAACTGTATCTCCTATTTTTAACTCTTTTTGCTTAATAAAATCTTCATTATGAAGAGTTGTTTTTGAAATTGTTGAGCCAGCGACTTTTACTGGTTCTAATATTGCCATTGGTGTAATAACTCCTGTTCTTCCTACTTGACATATTATATCTTTTAATTTTGTTTCTTTTCTTTCTGGTGGATATTTATAAGCAACTGCCCATCTTGGTGTTTTTGCTGTAGTTCCTAATATTTCTCTAAATTTCAAATTATCTACTTTTACCACTGCCCCATCAATTCCAAATGTTAGTTTTTCTCTATCTTCTCCTATTTTTTCTATAGCTTTTTCTATTTCTTTCATGTTCTCGCAAGGAATTCTTACAGGATTCACATTAAATCCTAATTTTTCTAAATATTCTAATTCCTCAAAATGAGAATTAAAACTCTTTCCTTCTATTTTTTGAACATTAAATATATATATATCTAATGGTCTTTTAGCTGTTATTTTACTATCTAGTTGTCTAAGTGATCCTGCTGCTGCATTTCTAGCATTAGCAAATAACTCTTGTTCATTTTCTTCTCTTTCTTGATTCATCTTTTCAAAATCTTGCTTACTAATAAATACTTCTCCACGAACAGTTATATCTATATTTTCATTTAATTGCATAGGAATTGTTTTTACCGTTTTTAAATTTTCTGTAACATCTTCACCAACTAGTCCATTTCCTCTTGTAGCTCCTTTTACAAATTTTCCATTTTTATATTCTAAAGCAGCTGATAATCCATCTATTTTGGTTTCTACTACATATTTATTATTTTCTATATCATTTTCTATTGCTTTTTCTTCTATTTTTTGTACATATTCTTTTACTTCATCTATTGAAAATACATCTTGCAAACTTTGAAGAGGAACTTCATGTGTTACTTTTTCGAATCCTTCTTTTACATGTCCTCCAACTTTTTGTGTTAAAGATTCTTTTGAATTAAATTCCGGAAATTTTTTTTCTAAATTTCTTAATTCTACCATTAACATATCATATTCAAAATCTGATATTTCTGGTTCATCATCATCATAGTATCTTTTGGCATGGTATTCTACTTGTTTTCTTAATTCTTCTATTCTATTTTTTGCCTCTTTTTTATTCATTTTCGCACCTCTAAAACTAGCATTTATTTATTGCTATTCAATTATTGTTATAGTTTTTATAACAATTTTAATAACAATATTTTATTCTTTCCTATTATATACAAATTCAAAAAAAAAATAAAGAAATTTTCTAAAATTCCTTTATTTTATAAATATATCCATTTTTATTCTGCCTTAGCAAATATAATTAATCTAGCTTTACTATCATCTGTACAAGTTGATAATGTTATTTCTGCCTTTCCTCCTGTATCTCTTTGATAGAAAGATGTATCTTCTGGTGTTGTTTCAAATTTATTATAAATTGTATAAGTTAATTTTTTTCCATCATTATCTGTTACGTATATTTTATCTCCTACACTTAATTTTTTATTATTTGAAAAGAATAAACCATTCCTATAGTTGTGTCCAATAATAACACTATTTCCAGCTTGATTTAGTCCAGAACCATATAAAAATGCAACTGCTGTTTCTATAGATTTTTTAGTTACTTTTTCTAAGACTGGATATTTAAAATTTGTTTTTGGTATTTCCATTGTTCCTAAAACACCAAATCCTTTATATGTCTTTTTAGTCTTTTTAGTTGAATTGCTATTACTATCCTTTATTTGGTCTAAAGGATTTGTATCGTTATTATCAGCTACAGTAGTATTTTCATTTGCTTCACCATCTGTTACTTCTCCTTGAAAATTATCAACAAAATCTGTTGAATCTTTTGTTACCATATAATTTTGATAATAATCATATGCTAAAAAACCTAATAAACCGATAATTGCTATAATAACTATTACTAATATTATAGTTAAAACTTTACTATATTTACTCTCAAACATATATTTTACCTCCGTACAATTCTTCTTTTTATATTATAACATATCTTAATAAAAAATGAAATAGTAAAAATGTTTTAGACAATCTTTTCTCCTAATTGTTTTCCTGCAAGTAAATGAAAATGTAAATGCATTACTTCTTGACCTCCATCTTTTCCACAATTCACTATTACTCTATACCCTTTTTCTTTTACACCTTGCTCTTCTGCTATTTTATTTATAACACCATAAATCCTTCCAACAATTGCTTCATCTTCTTTCTCCAAATGTGCCAAAGAAGTAATATGTTTTTTAGGAATGACCAAAATATGAATAGGCGCTGCTGGATTTATATCCTTAAATGCTAAAATTTCGTCATCCTCATATACTTTATTAGAAGGTATTTCTCCTTTTATAATTTTACAAAATAAACAATCTGCCATTTTAATCCTCCTTTAAAATATTGAAACAGAGAAAACTTTTCTTAAATCAAACTTTTCCTCTGCTTCCTAAATTTATTCTTTTATCAAAACCGCTTTAATTCTTCTTACTCCTGATGAGCTTGATTCTTCTTTCTTAATTTTAAATTTTCCTAATTCTTTTGTGTTATTTACATGAGGGCCACCACACAATTCTTTTGACACATCTCCTATAGTATATACTGTTACTATATCTGGATATTTTTCAATAAACATACATTCTGCACCTGATTTTATAGCATCTTCTTTTTTCATTTCTTCTTTTGTTACAGGTAAGCCTTCTTGAATCCATTTGTTTACTAAATCTTCTGTCTTTCTTTTTTCTTCATCTGTCATTTTATGGTCACAATTAAAATCAAATCTCATTCTATCTACTGTTATATTTGATCCTCTTTGATGTGCATTTTCTCCTATAACCTGTTTTAATGCTGCATTTAAAAGATGTGTTGCTGTATGATAAGCTATTGTTATTTCATTTTGCTCTGCTAGTCCTCCTTTAAATTTTTGTTCAGATCCTGCTCTTGATTTTTCTTGATGTGCTTTAAATAGCTCTTCAAATTCTTTCATATCTATTTCATATCCATTTTCTTTTGCCAATTCTTTTGTTACTTCTGGTGGGAAACCATATGTATCATATAGTTTAAACACAACTTTACCTGATAATTTTTTTGTGTCTTTTAGTTTATTTATTTCTTTTTGAAATTCTCTTTCTCCATTTACTAATGTTTTTACAAACTTTTCTTTTTCCTCTAATATAACACTTTTTATTATTTCTTTATTTTTAGCTAAATCTGGATACATTTCCTTTAAATTATCAACATTTATATCAATTAATGTTGATAATTCATCTAAGTTTATTTGCAATTTATTCATATGTCTTATCATTCTTCTTATTAATCTTCTTAATACATATCCTCTATCTAAATTGCTTGGTCTTCCTCCATCTGAAACAATCATCATGCTTGAGCGTAAATGTTCTGCTACAATTCTTCTGCTTTCAATACTATCTATCTTTTGAAGTTCCTCCAATTTTTTCATAATTGGAGCAAATAATTCTGTATCAAAAGGTGTTTCCTTTCCTTGTAATAACATAGTCATTCTTTCTAGACCTAATCCTGTATCTACGTTTTTTTGCTTTAATTTTGAATATCCATTTTTATCTTTGAAATATTCCATAAATACGTTATTCCAAATTTCTACATATTTACCACAATCACATGATGGTTGGCAATCATCTGAACAAGCTGGCTTTCCTGTGTCATAAAACATTTCTGTATCTGGTCCACATGGTCCTTCTTCTCCTGCAATCCACCAGTTATCATCTTTTCCATAATAATATATATGATTTTCTAAAATTCCAGCTTTTTTCCATGCATTTGCTGCAATTTCGTCTCTTGGACAATCTTCATCTCCTGCAAAACAAGTTACTGATAATTTTTCTACTGGAATTCCTAATTCCTTTGTTAAAAATTCAAAGCTCATTGCTATTGATTCTTCTTTAAAATAGTCTCCTAATGACCAATTTCCAAGCATTTCAAAATATGTTAAGTGTCTATTGTCTCCAACTTCATCTATATCATTTGTTCTAACGCATTTTTGATAATCTGTAAGTCTTGTTCCTTCTGGATGTTTTTCTCCTAATAAATATGGTACTAATGGTTGCATACCTGCTGTTGTAAATAATACTGATGGATCGTTTTCTGGTATTAATGGTGCAGATGGAATTACTGCATGTCCATGTCTTTTAAAAAATTCTAAGTATTTATTTCTAATTTCTATTGCTTTCATGTAAAAAATCTCCTTTTTATTATTTCTCTTTTATATTATGGCTCTATTCTACTACATTACACATAAAAAAGCAAGATTTCTCGTAAGCGATTATAAAAACACATATTGAAACCTCAAGAAATATCCTATATAATCTGGATAAAACTTGAGGTAACTTTTTAAGAATAAAAATTGAGTGTTAAAATTTAACTGTGTAAAAAAAATTTTGAATGCTCAGTTATTTTCGCCCAGCGGTCACGAGGCCCGCTAGGCGAAACGTTTAGTCTACTTTAGATTCCACATCTTAAATCCATTATACTCTGAACTTGTTTCTACATCTATGATATCAGATTTTAGATTTACTACAGGGCGAACCGAATACCAACCGCAAGCATCCTCGATTAACTTATAAGTATGGCCACTGCACACGCAGCAAGTGTTCGGGTAATCATAACCACCTACACCGCGCACAATGAAGAAGCTATAGCTAGAGGCAGGTTGGATACAGCGAGAAGCGAGCCAGTAATATCCATTGTATAGCATGTCTTGTACATTCTTATCTACTATTTCCGATTTAGTATATATGTACGAGGTATATTTTATATTCTTTACTCCAGCTGTGGTTGATATTCCTGTTGTACTATTTCCTTTTGTTGTATTCACTGTTGGATAAAATATATCTACAGTTGGTTTTGCTGTATTTCCATAACTACTACTTAATGTTGTAAAGTCTGCTTCTGTTATTCCTGCTTGTTTATTTATATCTTCTATTGTTATACTTCTTGCACCTGTTCCTTCTATCTTTCCAGTGATTGGTGTATCTGTTGGTCCTCCTACTGTATAATTTGCACCTTTACTTGTATCTGCTCCATATCCATAACCAAATATTTTACACACTTCATTTAATTCTTGCTCTGCATATAAATATCCTCTTGCTCCTTGTAATATAAAATTTGAAGGTGTTGTAGCAGATGTTTGTATTATATTTTCTGAAATTAATTCTACTGTTCCATCACTATTTATATTTAATACTCTCCATTTTGTATTAGCTGTTGCTGTAAATGTCTGCCCTCCTCCAGTTTCTGTGCTCGTATATCCATTTCCATGCTCTGTTGCCGTTCCTGTTGGCGATGTATATGTCAGCTTACTTGCTTCTACTGCTGTTTGTCCATCTTTTGTTGTAACAGTTGGATTGTAATTTATATAGTCTCCTACTTTTATATATTGTGCTATGTCTATATATTTCTCTACTGTTCCATATGCATTTATAGTATAGCTTCTTCCTGTTTCAAAATCTATTTTTATCTTATCTCCATTTGCCGTAGCAGTTGCTTTTGTTCCATTAATAGAAAATTGGCTATTTAACCCCTCTGCTGTTACGCTTCCCCCTTTTGTTTCTGCTATTGCTCCATTATAAGCAATTCCTATTGCCTCTCTTTCTGCTACTTCATCTGTTTGTGCTTTCGCATTATTTGTTTTTGTTAGTATTCCATTATCTCCTGTCAATGTAGCAATTGTTACTCCCGCAAGGATTAGAAGTACAATAATTGTAATTACCAATGCTATTAATGTAATACCTTTGCTTTCTTTTAACTTCTGTTTTTTTGCTGTTTTAATTGTTTTCATAAAACTTTCTCCCTTCTTTTGTTTTCTGCTTTCTTTTTTTATTTTTCTCTTTAAATTATTTCCATTTTTGTAAATAGTATTCAAACCATTCACTCTTTCTGAACAAAGACATTATATTTTCAAGGTTCTTTTTTTCTATTTACAAAAATAAATTTAATTTACACTATCATTTTACAAATATTGTTGAATTAAGTCAATATGTTGTCGTAATTTATTTCTGATTTTTTTATTGTGGTCAATTGAAAAAGTAAATTCTATTTGATTAAAATACAATATAAATAAGTGTTACATTATATCTTATTGTAAGATTAAATTATAGTGATATAATTAAAGAGTAGATGTTTCTTGGGAAAGAAGGTTAATTATAGGTTTTAATGGTAAACATCTTTCTTTAGAAGATAGAAAAATTATTGAAGAAAACATCAACAAAGGATTAAGAAAATTTGAAACATCAAAAGAACTCAATAAGAGTCAATCAACAATCGGAAAAGAAATAAAAAGCAACAGAAAACGTAGATATTCACAAACAGAATACTCACCTTGGAAATGTAAACATTATAAAGACTGTAAAGTTTGTGTCGGAAGATGTTCTGATTTTGAAGAAGTTCCATGCTTCAGAAGAGATAGGTTTATTGGTGCATGTAATGGTTGCTCTGAAATAAAAAAATGTCTAATTCACTTAATTATTTTCAAGAACTTCTTGGAGATGAAATGTATCAAAGGTTGTTTGGTTTATTATTAACAGACAGAGACCCTGAATTTGCAAAGTCACAACTGTTTGAAGTAAATGCAGAAATAAGTGAAATTAGAAGTAATATATTTTATTGTTATGCACAAATGCCAAGCCAGAAGCCACATGTAGAAAATAATCATGAATTTATACGAGATATTATACTAAAGAAAAAATCTATGTCAAATTTGACGCAGGATAAGCTTGACTTAATGTTCTCACACATAAATTCCGTGCCAAGAAAATCTCTTGGAGGAAAGACTCCTTATGAAGCATTTGAATTCTTCTATGGTAAAGATACTTTAGATAAATTAAATATACAAAAGATAAAAGAAGATGAGGTCACATTACAGCCTTATCTTCTTCAATTATAAAATAATCTTTTTAAATACAAACAAGAAACATCTACACTAACTACATATTGCCGCTGTTGCGAGCACAATTATACTTATCATTTACTAACCTTATAACTATTTATTTTCTTAAAGTAGCTCCTAATGTTTTTTCTAATTCAGCAACAATACCATCCATAACACTAGTAATCTCAGAATCACTTAAAGTTTTCTTTTTATCCCTAAAAATCAAACTATAAGCAACACTTTTCTTTCCAATTCCTATTTTTTCATCTCTATAAATATCAAACAATTTAATACTTTCTAATATTTTTTTAGCTTTTTTAGAAATTATTTTTTCAATTTGACCAACTTCAACATCTTCATTAACAATCATTGCTATATCTCTTTCCACAGCTGGAAATTTTGGTACTTCTACATATTTTTTATTTGACTTAGCATATCTTACAATCTTTGTAATATTAACTTCTGCTAAATAAACTCTTTTTTCGATGCCATAATTCATCAAAACTTCTGGATGTACCTCACCAATTGTCGCAATAATATCAATTCCTACTTTTAGGTTAGCACATCTTCCTGGATGATAAGAACCATTTTTAGTTTCTTTTTCTATATCATATTTACTAACTCCCGCTTCTTCTAAAACATTTTCTATTATTCCTTTTAATACATAAAAATCTATATTATCTCCATACATACCAATTGTTAAAATGTTTTCTTGTAAAGGTACTTCTCCTTTTTCTATTTCTTCGTTCATGTTTTTATAACTTCTTGAAATATCAAATAGTTTTACATTTAAATTTTTCTTATTATTGTTTCCCTCTAAAATTTGCATCATACTAGGAATTGTTGTGGGTCTCATCAATTTATATTCATCACTCAATGGATTAATTATAGTAATTGATTTATCTATTACTTCTTTGTCTATATTTGATTTTTCTAAGTCTTTTTCACTTACAAAACCATATGTATAAATTTCTGAAAATCCATTGTTTACTAGAGTTTGTTTTATTTTATTTTCTATTTTTTGTTCTTTGTTTCTTACTCCTAATGTTGTATCTGCTTTAATCAAAGTTGTCTCTAACTTATCATATCCATAAAATCTTACTACTTCTTCTGCTATGTCTGCCACACATTGCAAATCCATTCTAAAGTATGGAGCAACTACTTTATCGCCTTCTACTTTGATTTCTAACTTTTCTAATATATTAGTCATTTTCTCTTTACTTATGTTAGTTCCCAATAATTGATTAATTCTATTTACATCAAATTTTATTTCATTTATTTCTTGCTTTGTTGGGTAAATATCAATTTTTCCTTCTATTTTTTCTCCAGCACCAATTAATTCTACTAATTCTATGGCTCTGTTTATCGCTCTTAAAGCATTTTCAGAAGATAATCCCTTTTCAAATCTAGAAGAGCTCTCTGTTCTTAGTCCTACTTTTTTAGCTGTTTTTCTTATGTTACCACCATTAAATACCGCAGACTCAAATACAACTGTTGATGTATCTTTTTCTATTTCAGAGTTTAATCCACCCATTACTCCTGCAATTGCAACTGCTTTTTCTTCATCTGCAATTACTAAGTCATTACTATCAAGTTTTCTCTCTTGTTCATCTAATGTAGTTATTTTTTCCCCATCATTTGCTCTTCTTATTGTAATATGTTTCCCCTTAATTGATTCAATATCAAAAGCATGCATTGGTTGCCCCATCTCTAACATAACATAATTAGTAATATCAACAATATTATTGATACTTCTTATTCCACAAGCTTTCAATCTTCTTTGCATCCAATCTGGTGAAGGACCTATTTTAACATTTTTAATCATTCTAGCAATATAACGATAACATAAATCAGGTGCTGTAATATCTACTGTTAATCCTTTTATATTTTTCTTGTCTTCTACTTTTAACTCATCTATATTTTTTCTAGGATTTTTAAATTCTTTTCCTAATGATACAGCGGTTTCTCTTCCTAACCCCTCAATTGATAAACAATCTGGTCTATTAGGTGTAATTTCAAAATCTATAATATCTTCTTTTAATTTTAAAACATCAACAATATCTTGACCTAATTCTTTTTCTAGACTTTTATCTAAAATCATTATTCCATGTTCAATTTGTCCAGGATAATTTTCTATATCTAATCCTAATTCGCCTACAGAACACATCATACCACAAGATTCAACTCCACGTAAAAGTCCTTTTTTTATTTTTACTCCACCTGGTAATTCTGAACCATCTTTTGCAATTGGAACGATATCTCCTTCTTTTATATTATTTGCACCTGTTACAATTTGGACTTTTTCATTTCCTAAGTCTATTTGAGTTATAACAAGATGATCAGAATCTTCATGTTTTTTTATTTCAAGTATTTTTCCAACAACAACATTTTTTATATCATTTCCCTTTTGCTCAATTGTTTCCACTTTTGAACCTGTCATTGTTAAAATATCTCCTAGCTTTATACTATCAACATCAATATCACTATATTCTTTTAACCATTCAACACTTGCTTTCATTTGATTTCTTTCCTTTCTCTTTTACTTTTATCTTTCATAATTTGTATATTCTCTTTTAACTTTGCTACTTTCCCTAAAAGCATATTCTAAATTTTTAGATTCTTCTCTTATGGAAAGTCCTTCTATAAAATCATTTCTTTTTTGTCTAATTGTCTTAATATGTACATCAGCTTTATCATCTGGTATTAATTTAAATCCACCTATTGTTTCTACTGCTGTATAATTTGGATTTTTGATTATAAATTCCTTGCTTTCTTTTATTGAATATACTTTTTCCTTTTTTGGTCTTTTATTAAAAAATCCCATTATCTTAACACTCCTTATAAGAAATAAATCTTTATTTCAAATTATTTTATTAAAATTGTTTTAAAAATCTTACATCATTTTCAAATAGCAATCTCATATCATCTATTCCGAATTTTGCCATTGCAATTCTTTCTACACCAAATCCAAAGGCAAATCCTGAATATTCTTCTGGATCTATTCCACAATTTTTTAATACATTTGGATGAACCATTCCACATCCTAGTAACTCAATCCATCCTTCTTGTTTACATACTCTACAACCTTTTCCTCCACAAACAAAGCAAGATACATCTGCTTCAGCACTTGGCTCTGTAAAAGGAAAATGATGTGGTCTAAATCTTATTTTTGTGTTCTCTCCTAAACACTTTTTAGCAAACATCTCTAATGTTCCTTTTAAATCTGTCATTGAAATATTTTTGTCTACTACTAAACCTTCTATTTGATGAAATACCGGAGAATGTGTAGCATCTACACTATCAGAACGATAAACTGTTCCTGGACAAATTATTTTTATTGGTGGCTTTTTATTTTCCATTACTCTTGCCTGTACTGGAGATGTTTGGCTTCTAAGTACAATATCATTTGTAATGTAAAAAGTATCTTGAATATCTCTTGCTGGATGATCTGGTGGTGTATTCAATTTATCAAAATTATAAATTGCCTTTTCTACTTCTGGGCCATCTGCAATTTCATATCCCATTCCTAAAAATATATCTTCTACTTCACTAATTATTTGTGTAATTGGATGTAATGATCCTAATTCAACCTTTTTACTAGGTTCTGTAACATCTATATTTTCTGTTTCTAATCTTTTTAATAGTTCCTCTTTTTTTAACTGTTTTTCTTTATCTTCAACTAAACAACTTAGTTCATCTCTTACTTGATTTACTAAACTTCCAATTACTGGTCTTTCTTCTGGGCTTAAAGTTCCCATTCCTCTTAATACAACTGTTAATTCACCTTTTTTACCTAAATATTTTACTTTAATTTCATTTAGTTCTTTAATATTTTCACATTTCATTATTTCTTGTTTTGAATTTTCTTTAATTTTTTCGATTTGCTCTTTCATTTAAAAATATCCTCCCTTTTAATATGGTTTATAAATGCCTGTGCTCTTGTATTTTCCATATTGATTTTTATAAGCCTTTTCTAATCGTCTATTTTTTTCTTTTCCAAAATTTTCTTTCTTGTTTCCATTTGCATCTTGTAACATTAATGTCTTTTTTCTCTTAAAATAAAGTATAATCTTTGAAAACCAAGTTTTTTTATTTTCAAAATTAAATGTAATTACATACATTCCAAATGAATTGGTCGTTACATTTACAGAAAATTTCTTTTTTGGAAAATCTTTTTTAGTTTCTTCAATATTTTTTTCTACATCTTCATAATTATAGACCTTAGAGTCTAAATAATATTCCAAGCATTTACTAGTTTCTTTCATTTTTCATCAACATCCTTTATTAAATTTTATTTTAAATTTAATTTCCATCTAAAAAGCCATTCATCCTATATATAACATAGGACGAAATGGCTTATCTTTCGTGGTACCACCTAATTTTATTAGTTTAATATCTAACCTCATTATAGTTTTAACGGTTCAACCGCTTTTTCCTACTTATCTCTTTTCAGAAAAAGACCTAAAAAGTGAAATTTCAATCTACAAAATATAAATGATTTCCAGCCTAGATCATTTTTCTCTCGAATATTTTTTTAATAGATTTACTATGCTTTTTAATTGGCTCTTTTTATTACAGTTATTATTTTAACATATTTTGCCTATTCTTTCAATACTTTTTGTTTGTTTTTATTAAAATTATTGTATTTATTTTTATCTTATGTTAAAATATATTAGGATTATATGAAGGAGTGAGGTTATATGAATATAAAAAGAAAAATATTTATTTCATTATTTTTAATATTAATTTTATTAACGAACTTATCTTTTGCTTCTTATAGTACTGTAACTATGAACGTTGTAGAAGAACCAGTTTGTACTATTGAATTAGGTGAAAACTCAAAATTTGAGAAAAAACTAATTTCTAAAGACTTAAACAATAAAGAAGTAACTATACAATTACAAGTAAAAAATGATGAAGTTGTAAATAAACCTACAGGAGAAATTATGTTAGTTTTAGATAATTCAGATAGTATGAATACTACTGTTTCTGGAGCTACAACAAGAAAAGAATTAATTTTTAACTCTGCTAAAACTTTAATTTCTAATCTTTTAAAAGACAATGAAGAATTAAAAATAGGAATTGTTAGTTTTTCTACTAGTATAGATAGTTCTAAAGAAGGTACACTAGAGGATGCTAATTTAGCTTCTTCTTTAAGTAATGATATTTCTACATTAAGCAATGCAATTTCAAACATAAAAGCAGATGGTCCTAGAACAAATTTAGAATCAGGATTAGAATTAGCAAGTGAACAATTTACCAAAACCGATAATAATAAATATATGATTGTTTTAACAGATGGTGTTCCTAATGTAGCTTTAAACTATGATAAAAGTTATTATTCAGATGACGTTATTTCAAAAACAAAATCAAAATTGCAACAATTAAAACAAAGTAATATAAATATAATAACAATGCTAACTGGAATTGATGATGAAACATATATTCCTGCTACAACAACTAAATCATTTGGTGAAATTATTGAAGAAATATTTGGAACAACTTCAAACCCTACTGTTGGAAAATTTTATTATGTAACAGATAATGAAGTAGAATCAATAATAAAAAATGATATTTATAATTCTTTAATACCAGAAAATAAAACATTAAAAGATATTAAAATTATTGATTACTTCCCAGCAGAAATAATTAATAACTTCGATTTTGCATATGTATCAGAAGCAAATATTGGAACAATATCAGCAACAGTTGATAAATCAAATAATTCTATTACTTGGACAATACCTGAACTTGCAAGTGGAGAAACAGCAACTGTTCAATATAAATTAAAATTAAAAGAAAATTTTGATAGTTCAATCGTTAACAAAATATTAAATACAAATCAAAAAGTTGATATTACTTATAAAGACTATGATAACAAAGAGCAAACTAAAACATCTGATATATCACCTAAGTTAAAACTTACTGAACCACCAACAACTTTACCAAAGGCAGGTATAACAACATTTATAGTAACTGGAAGTATTGTTGCAATTAGTATCCTTATATTCTCAACAGCAAAGTTGTTAATTATTAATAGAAAAATGAAATAATTTATAAAATCTATTTATATAAAAAGAACAAATTATTATACTAAAAGAATAATTTGTTCTTTTTTATTTTTATAACTTATTATATTTCTTCTTCAATATATAGTAACCTATTATATTTAGAAACTCTATCTGTCCTACAAGGTGCTCCTGTTTTTATTTGGCCAGCATTTACTCCTACTGCTATATCAGCTATTGTAGTATCTTCAGTCTCTCCTGATCTGTGTGATATTACTGTTTTATATCCATTTTGTTTTGCCTTTTGTATTGTATATAAAGTTTCTGTTAATGTCCCAATTTGATTTGGTTTTATCAATATGGCATTTGCAACATTTTTTTCAATTCCTCTTCCTAACCTTTTTGGATTTGTTACAAATAAGTCATCTCCTACTAATTGAACTTTATTTCCTAACCTCTCAGTTAATACTTTCCATCCTTCCCAATCTTCTTCTGCTAAACCGTCTTCAATAGAAAAGATAGGATATTTATTACACAATTCTACAATATATTCTATCATTTCTTCTTGTGTTTTATATTGTTTTGTTTTCCAAAAATAATATCCTTGTTTATTAATCTTCTTTGCTTCTTCATACATTTCTGTACTAGCAATATCAAGTGCTAATTTTATATCTTTTCCTGGTTCATATCCAGCTTTTCTTATAGCTTCTATTATAATATCTAAAGCTTGTTCTTCGTTTTCTAAGTTTGGTGCAAATCCTCCTTCATCTCCAACACCTACACTATAGCCTTTTTCTTTTAATACCTTTTTTAATGTATGATAAATTTCAACTCCTCTTCTCATTCTCTCTGTAAAGGTAATGTTACCAATAGGCATAATCATAAATTCTTGTATACTTATATTATTATCTGAATGTTTTCCTCCATTTAATATATTCATCATAGGAATAGGTAATTCTTTTCCATTTATTCCTCCAATATATTGGTATAAATCTAACCCTAATGAATTTGATGCAGCTTTTGCTACTGCCAAAGAAACTCCTAAAATGCTGTTTGCTCCTAAATTTGATTTATTTGGAGTATCATCTAATTTTATCATTTCTTCGTCAATTTTTCTTTGTTCATATACATTCATTCCTATAATTGCCTTCGCTATTTTCTTATTAACATTTTCTACAGCCTTTTCTACTCCTTTACCTAAATATCTACTTTTATCACCATCACGTAATTCCACCGCTTCAAAGCTTCCAGTAGATGCTCCAGATGGTACAGATGCTTTTCCAACATATCCATCTTCCGTAATTACTTCTACTTGAATAGTAGGATTCCCTCTCGAATCTAAAATTTGAAGTGCTTTTACATCTCTAATACCTAAAAAGTTTTTCATAATTTTCCTCCTTTTTTTTAGATATATTATGTACCAAGTATTAAATACGTAAACACTTTAAATCAATTAATTTTTAATTTTAATTATGAAGCTTTTTTGTTTCTTAATTCTGTTGCATATTTTAAAGAGACTTCATTTATTTCTCCCGAAGAAATTCTTGCAATTTCCTCTATTACTTCATTTTCATTTAATAATCGTATTTTAGTCTTTGTTCTATTATTATTTACATCTTTACTAATAAAATAATTATGGTCTGCATTTGCAGCAATATTTGGTAAATGTGATATACACATTACTTGATGTTCTTTAGCAATTGCTTTTAATTTTTTAGCAACTGCATTTGCAGCTTTTCCACTAATTCCCGTGTCAATTTCGTCAAATACTAACACTGGCATTTTATCAGATTCAGCTAAAACTTTTTTAATTGCCAACATTATTCTTGACATTTCTCCTCCAGATGCAATTTTTGAAAGTTCTTTTTCTTCTTCTCCAACATTTGTAATAATAGAAAATACCACTTTATCTTTTCCATTTTTTAGGTAGCCATTTTCTAAATAATTTACATTTACCTTTATTTTAGCATTTTTCATTTCCAAATCAATTAACTCTTCATTAATTTCCTCACTTAACTTACAAGCACTCTCTTTCCTTTCCTCATGCATTTTTTGCGCAATAATATTCATTTGGTCTTCAATGTTCTTTAACTCTTTTTTTAATTTATTTGTATAATCTTCTAAATTTTCAATACGATTTATCTCCTCTTTTATTTCTTGTTTGTAATTTAAAATTTCTTCAATAGTATTTCCATATTTTCTTTTTAATGAATGTATTAAATCTAAACGTTCTTCTATATAATTTCGTTCTTCTTCATCAAAATAAATATCACTATTATAATTTTCTATATCTCTTGTAAGTTCTTGTAATTCATAATATATATTTTTTAAATTAGCTGATACTTTTTCGTATTTTTCGTCAATATTCTCAATTTTTTCTAAAGCCCTAATAGCCATACTAATACTATCAATTCCATTATCAGCTATTAATCCTTCAGCTTCTTGCAAATTTTGCGAAATTTTTTCAGAATTCATTACTATTTTTCTTTTTTCTTCTAATTCGTATTCCTCTTCTGTTTTTAATTCTGCTTTTTCTATTTCGTCAAATTGGTATTTTAGTAAATCTAATTTCCTTTGTTTTTCTTTTTCATCTCCATAATTGGCTTTTAATTCACTTTTTATTTTGTTATATTTCTCATACAAAATATAATATTTATTTAAATTGCTTTCTATTTTTTCTCCTATAAATCCATCTAAATATTGTAAATGTAATTTATTGTCTAATAAATTTTGGTTATCATTTTGACCGTGAATTTCAATAAATTCTTTCATAAATGTTCTTAATTCATTTACAGTTACCATTCTTCCATTAATTTTGCACATATTTTTTCCATTTAAATTTATCTCTCTTGAAACAATTATATTTCCGTCTTCTGATTTTTCATTTTTAGGATCATACATGCATAATTCAACAAAAGAATTGTTTTCTCCTCTACGAATCATATCTTTTGAAAATCTTCCTCCTGATATAATTTGTAAAGAATCAATAATTAATGTTTTTCCAGCTCCTGTTTCTCCTGTTAATACGTTTAAGCCTTTGTTTAAATCAATTGTTAAATCTTCTATTATTCCTATATTTTTTATATGTAATGTTGTTATCATGTTATACCTCCTAAAAATTTTTACTAAAAAAATGTTCGCTTTTATTGTATATACAATTTTAAAAATTGTCAATACTTTTTACGAACATTTTTTCTTTTTTATATTTATAATTATAATTTAGTAAGAATCAATTATAATGTCCAGGCTTTAGCTCTCCCTATAATACTTAAATTTTATTTAATGACGTTTGATTGGAATGAAAAATAGAAAATCTTTTACAAGAAAATGAGTAATGTTCACGGGCAAAATTATTATTATATGAATTTAAACTTTTCTCAGTTCAATACATAATCTAAGAATTTCTAAAATAATTTAATGGCACCCTTTCACTTAGTCCGAGCTAAAGCTCGACGTGAACATTTTCCATTAAATTATTTAAAAAATTCTAAGATTACTCCAATTACATTCGAAAAGTTTAAATTCATATGATAAATAATTTTGAGCCTGAGTGAAAGCGCCTTATTTTCTTGTATTAGATTTTCTTTTTGAATAAAATGAAAAGACATTAAATAAAATTTAAGTATTATAGGGAGAGCTAAAGCCTGGACATCATAATTATTTCTTACAATCTATAACTAGCAATCATCAACAAATTCCTCAAATACTAAATTTGCCAAATCAATTCCTTTATTTGTTAACTTAATATGATTTAAATCAACTTCTATTAATCCTTCTTCTACTAATTTATTTAATTTTTCACGATATAAAAAAATCGGATTATCAATAAACTTTTCCTTAAATCTTGCTATATCAACACCTTGTATTTTTCTAAAACCTAACATCATAAATTCATTTTTCTTATCTTCTAAACTTTGACTTTCTTCTATTTGTATATTTTCTTCTTTCCTATTGTTTTCTATATGTTGAATATATTCTTCAACATTTATAGTATTAGAAAATCTAATGCCATTCAAATACGAATGAGCAGCAACTCCAAAGCCAATATATTCTTCCTGATTCCAGCAATTTAAATTATGTCTTGATTCTTTTCCCAATTTAGCAAAATTAGAAATTTCATAATGATTATATCCATTTAACTCTAATGTATTTTTTACATACCAATACATATTTCGTTCTAAATCTTCATCTGGTAATTTAATCTCCCCATTTTCTAACATTTTTTCAATTGGTGTATTTTCTTCTATTATTAAAGAATATACACTAATATGCTCTGGCTCTAGCTTTATTATATCTTGTAATGTATTTTTTAGATCTCCAATCTTTTGTCCTGGAATCCCTATCATTAAATCTATATTGATATTTTTAAATCCAGTTTCTCTAGCTAGTTTGTATATCTCTAAAAATTCTTGATATGTATGAATTCTTCCTATTTTTTTCAAAATATCATTTTTTGTACTTTGAAGTCCTATACTTAATCGATTTATTCCTGATTTTTTGTAATCATTTAACTTTTTTGTATCAACTGTTCCTGGGTTTACTTCAATTGTTATTTCTATATCTTTAAATTCTATTAAATTACATTTTAACTTTTCTTTTAATTCACTTAATATTTCTACTATATATATACTATCTATATACGATGGTGTACCTCCACCTATATAAATACTAGTTACTTTATAATTTGAAAAATCAAATTCTTCTATTTCCTTTTTCAAACTTTCTATATATTCTTTTACTTCACTACATTTATTAGAATAAGAAACAAAATCACAGTAATAACATTTCTGTTTACAAAATGGTATATGTATATAGATTCCTAATTCATTTAACATTTAATTATCACCTTTTCCTTTTAAAAGTTGCCAAAAGATATTTTATTCTTTTGGCAATTATGTTTAAAATAGTAACCGTTTTAGTTACTTAGCAAGTTCAATTATTTTTTTCAATCTATAATTTACTCCTGATTTTCCTATAGGCTCTTTTAATATTTTTCCTAAATCAGTTAATGACATATCTGGATTTTCTAATCTTAACTTAGCTATTTCTTTTAAATTATTATTTAATTTATTAAATTCTCCTGTTTTTTGTAATTTTTTTATAGCTGCTATTTGCTCAATTGACGCATTTAATGTTTTATTTAAATTTGCTGTTTCACAATTAACTAGTCTATTTACTTTTCCTTTCATCTCTTTTTGCACTCTTATTTCTTCAAATCTCATAACTGCTTTGTTTGCACCAATCAATGCTAAAAATTTTGAAATTTCTTCACCTTCTTTAATATAAATAGAATATTTATTCTTTGTTGTCATTTTTTTGCTTCTTATTCCTAGTTTTTCTAATATTTTTATAGAATCTTCCAAATTTTCCTCTTGATTTAATACAATCTCTAAATGATATTTATTTTCAGGATTATTAATAGAACCCGAACCTAAAAATAACCCTTTTATTATTGCCTTTAAACATTCTTTATCTTCCTGTTCTACGACATCTTCTTTCAATGAAATTTCGGATTTATTGTATTTCATAATTTGTTCTATTTCTGATATCTTTAATTTTATTACAAAATTCTTTCCGATTTATCTCTATATTGTGATTTATATTTAAATTAGCTAGTAATTTAGAAAAACGATTAATATTATAATCACTTTCTGTTGAAAATTTAATATTGTTTTTTCCTATAAAATCAATATTTCCTGAAATTAGATATCCCATTAATTCATATTCTACCATTTTCTTATTTGTCAAATTACTATTCTTATTTAATTCTTGTTTTATTTCAGATGAAAAAGACATTACATTTTCCTTTCCTAACTTAGTTTTGTAATTATTATCCTATCATTTCCATATAAATCTTTTTTGCTATATGTATTTATATATCTTTCTTTATTTTTAATGATTCCTATAACATCTTCTTTTTGATCATAACCAATTTCAAAACATAAATATCCATTAAATTTTAAGTATTTTTCACTCTCATTTATAATTTTTCTGTAAAAGTCCAGTCCATCATACCCTCCATCTAATGCAATTATTGGCTCTTTTTGTACGTCTTTATTTAATTTCTTTATTACTTCTCTTTTTATATATGGTGGATTAGATACTATTACGTCATATTTATCTTCTTTTAAATTTTTAAACAAATCTGATTCTACAAATGTTATTTGATTTTCTACATCATTATTTTTTGCATTTGTTCTTGCTATTTCTAAAGCTTTTTTACTAATATCTACCGCTGTAATTTCACTATTTTCTATATATTTAGCTAATGATATAGCGATTGCTCCACTTCCTGTACATAGGTCTAGAATTTTTTTAGCATTTATTTTTTTTGAAATATTTATAACTTCTTCTACTAATATTTCAGTGTCTGATCTTGGTATTAATACATTTTCATCAACATAAAAATTCATTTTCATAAATTCTTGCATATGCGTAATATGTTGAAGTGGTACGCCACTTATTATTTTTTTTATTGCTTTAAAATAATTTACTTCTTGTCTTAAGCTTAATGTTTGATTATCATATATTAATAAATATTGTCTAGGTTTATTTAATATAAATTGCATTAGAAGTCGTGCTTTTAAGTTTGGTTCTTCTATCCCATTTGTTTTTAAATTAATCATTCCCTTTTTTATTGTTTCTCGTATTGTCATATTAGCACCTTCTTTCTATCCATTTTGCTTTTTTCTATAAAAGTCGCCAAAAATGAAAATTTCTTATTTTGGCAACTTCTAAATTATTCTTCAAAAAACCTCTGAAAATCTTCTTCATTGATTTTTTCTTTTTCTAATAAAGCTTGTGCAATCATATCCAATTTATCTCTGTGTTGTTGTAATAAACTTAATGCATCACTATATGCAATGTCAATCAATTTTTTTACTTCTTCCCCAATCTTATCTCCTATATTTTCACCAAACATTTGCATTTCATAAGGTTCTTTTCCTTGGAAATCAATCGGTCCTAAATTATCACTCATTCCATATTTAGTTACCATATCTCTTGCAATTTTTGTTGCTACTTCTATATCATTACTTGCTCCTGTTGATATATCATTTAATACCAATTTTTCAGCTGCTCTTCCTCCTAATAAAGCTATTAATTTTTCTTGCATTTCTGTTTTTGATATATAATATTTATCTTCGTCTGATTTATACATTGTATATCCACCAGCTACACCTCTTGGTATAATTGATATTTCTTTTACATTTGTTTGTGTTGGTAAATATCTACTTACTACTGCATGTCCTGCTTCATGATAAGCTGTTAATTTTTTATCTTTTTCTGAATATACCCTGCCTCTTTTTTCTAATCCAACTGTTACTTTTTTAACAGCTTCTTCAATATCTAAGTTTTCAATATCTTCATGTTTATTTTTAGTTGCAACAATTGCCGCTTCATTTAATATGTTTTCAAGTTCAGCTCCTGTAAATCCTGCTGTATCTTCCGCAATACTTTCTAAATTTACGTCATCTGATATTTTCTTATCTCTTGCATGAATTTTCAAAATTTCTAATCTTCCTTTTAAATCAGGAACTGGTATTGTTATTTGTCTATCAAATCTACCAGGTCTAAGCAATGCTTTATCTAACATTTCTGGTCTATTAGTTGCTGCTAAAACAATAATCGTTTCTTCAGAACTAAATCCATCCATTTCAACTAAAAGCTGATTTAAAGTTTGATTGTTTTCTGTTTCTGCCCCACTATTAGATGTCCTTCTAGAACCTATTGCATCAATTTCATCAATAAATACTATACATGGTGCCAGTTTTCTAGCTTTTTCAAATAATTTTCTAACTCTGGAAGCTCCTAATCCTGCAAACATTTCAATAAATTCAGATCCACTCATAGAAATAAAAGGTACATCTGCTTCTCCTGCAATTGCTTTAGCTATCAATGTTTTACCAGTTCCTGGCTTTCCATATAACAATACTCCTTTTGGTACTCTAGCTCCCATTTTTTTAAATTTCTCAGGTTTTTTTAAGAAATCAACAATTTCAATCATTTCTTCTTTTTCTTCATCTAATCCAGCTACATCATCAAATTTGATTTTTGTTTTTCTTTCTGTATCATCATATACTTTGCCTTTTTCTCCCAATCCTTGCATTTTAAATATCATAATAAATAATGCAAGCATTATAGCTGTTGGTAAAATAGACATTATCATACTTGGTATTTGTGCCAAAATACTTTTTGGCTTTTGTATTAATTCCAGTTCATTTCCTTCAGCTACTTTTGATTGAACTAAATTCATAAAACTCTCTGTTTCCGGAACAATTGATGTTTTCTCTTCTTCTACATCTTTTAGTTTTACTTTTACTGTTGTACTACCTGTAGTCATTTCTACTTTTTCTATATTACCATAAGACAATTCTTTTATTAAATCTGTATATGCTAATGTATTTTCATCTTTTTTACTAGTATTTTTTACCCAAAATATACTTACCAAAGCTATAACTATTACAAATAATATTGATAAACCTATTAACAGCATTGATTTTTTATTTTTCTTTTCATTGTTATTTCCCTTATTCTTGCTCATTTTTCCATCCTTCTTCCTTTTTATATAAATTATGCATTTGAGCCTTCTGCTTCATTTCCCAAGTTTTCTTTTTCTTCTTTATCCTTTTTCTTTTGTTCTCTATTATTTTTTTCTTCTTCTTTATCTTTTTTTCTGCGTTCTTCTTTCTCTTTATTATCTTTTTCTTCTTGCTCCATTTCTTTTTTTACAATCGCTTCTGCTTCTGCTATTTTCATCAATTCTAATTGTTTTTTCATAAAATCTGCTTTCAAAATTAAAATTGCTGCCACTAGATAAATTGCTGCCACTGCAACATACATAACTTGGAAATATTCCATATTAAATGTAACAAAAATATTAACTGCCACATATAACATATTTAAAATAACTGACAATGTTAATGCATATGCTGACATATTAAATACAGCTACATATCTCATTTTTATTCTTGCTAATAATGTTGTAATATATCCAAAGAAGCTTAATAATACAACATTTGAAATTATTGTTAATAAATACATAATAAAAGCATAAATAAATATTGTTAAAAATATGCTAACATATAATGTTACTATTTTACTACTATTTGCATAATTAATAACATCCTGCTTTGTAAATTCACTTACTCCAAATGATTCAAAACTTTCCTTATATGTGTAACTTATAGTTCCAACTACTGAAGAATTCTTTAAAATAATTCTGTCTTTTAAGATAATAGCTCCTTCTTCTGCTCCTGTAATATCATTAATATATTGATTTATTTTTTGTTCATCCTCTGTTTTTGTATCTACTATAATCTTTCCTAAAATTGATTTATCTTCTGGAATTATAATTTCATTTTCTGCCTCTACGTTTATTTTGCCATCCTCATATCTAAATTCAGGAAATTCATTTTGAATATAGTTTACTCCTTTTTGTACTATATTATAAGTTTTATACATCATTCCTGCACAAAGTATAACTGTAAGTATAGCTGTTATTCTTGCTAAGTATCCTAAAGCCCTACCTAATCCTTCTGATGCCATATCAGGATATTTTTCTATTTTTGTAATTGAATACCAAACTCTCTTAAAAAATCCTGTTTTTGTTTGCTTTTTTTCTTCTTTTTTCTCTTCTTCCATTTACCTATACTCCCTTCTTATGCTAGAATCTACAAATTTTGGATTTACATTAATTATAACTTTATCCCCTATTTTTATATCACTATTAGATATATTACATATAATATGATAAGTTCCAATTCGTCCTATAATTTCATAATTTTTATCTTTTATTTTTATATAAATTTTTTGCTTTTTAAAAAAATCTTTTATATCTCTTACAATATATCTTAATTTATCAATAGTTCTAAACATGTCTCTATTATTTATTATATTAATTCCATCCATATATCCACATGGAATTACGGCTATCTTAGTTTCCGTTTTGGTTTTGTAAGTATTTGAATATCCCACATTAAATCCTTTTGGTAAATCTTTTATTTCTGAGACTGCTGACTCTAAATAACCTATTTTTTTTAGTCCTACATTATTTTCAAAAGATAATCTTCCTAAAAAAGCTGAACCAATTCTTACAGCATTTAGATGCATTTCTCTATATTTTACAAAAGCAGAAGAATTACATACATGTAACATTCCTGTTTCAATCTTATTCATTTTTAACACTTCAATAACATCAATAAATCTCTTAAATTGTAATTTCGTATATTTTTCATCAAAAAAGCTAATTGAAAAATGAGTGTATGTTCCTTCTATTTTAACATTTTGTATATTTTTTAACGCTTCTACCATTTCATCTCTTTTTGAATATACAAATCCATATCTTCCAAATCCTGTATCAATTTTTAAATGTACTCTTATTGTTTGATTTTCTTCTTTTCCTATTTTCTCTGCAATTATAATATCTTCTTTTGATCCAATGGTTAATATTATTTTATTTTTTACCAATGTTCTTACATCATCTTCTATTGCAGTAGAAGATAACATTAAAATATCTTCTTTGATTCCTTCTTTTCTTAATTTCAATGCTTCTTCCATTGTTGAAACAGCAAACATAGAAATTCCATTATCAATTAAAAATTTTGTATATTCTACAATTCCCATCCCATATCCATTACCTTTTACTACAGCAATAATCTTAACATCTTTTCCTTCATCATCTTGTCCACTTTTTTTTGCATATTCTTTTATTTTATTAATATTGTGTCTTAAATCTTCTTTATTAATAACTAATGTGTTCAATTTTATTACTCCTTATTATTATTTTGCTATTTTTCTTTTTATTTGTCTTATTGTTCTAAATGCTTTTTCTGAAAAACGATATAATTTATAAGTAATTGGTTTAAATGGCATATAAATTTCTCCTATCCATTCAATAAGATCTGCACCAAATCCCTGTTTGAATCTATATAATCCATATTGCGGATGTGTTTTTTCAACATTTCCAACAACACCCCTAAAGTCATATATGTCATCATGTCTTGCAATTGCCATTTTTATCATTTCCCATTGAAGTAAATAATTTGGCATTAAGTTTCTATGTTCATTACTACTTGCACCATATAAATACCATGTTTTGTTTCCATAGAATATTGGTATAACACCTGATATTGGCTTATCTTCATAATATGCCATAAGAAGTTTCATATGATCTGGTCCTAAACAATCATACATTTTTTCAAAGTAAGATAATGGTCTGGTAATAAAGTTATCTCTTTCTCCTGTTGTTATCATTATTTTATGAAAATCTTTTAAATCTTCTCTTTTTCCTTCTTTTATTACAACTCCCTTCTTTTGTGCTAAACGTACATTATATCTCCACTTTTGTTTAAATCCTGCTAAAATCTCTTCTTCTGTTTTATTCTTTATATTTAATTGCATTACAAACCTTGGTTGAATTTCATCTTTAAAATCTTTTGCATCATCTTTTATTTTATAACCTAAATTAGTAACAATATCTCTAAATGTTTTGTCACTTCTCAAAACGTCTGGTTCTATTCTTAAAACAATAGCATTATATTTTTTTGCTAGTTCTTTTGCTCCATCTGTTAATTGCTTCATTACTGCAATATCATGTATATCACATACTGGCCCTCTTGATGCATACATAATATTTCCAAAAATAGGCATTTTTCGAATCCATACACATAAAGAACCTATAATATTTCCATCTTCATTTTCTGCAAGTATGACTTCTGGCTTCCAATTTGGTTTCTTTACTTCTGCCCACTCTAATGATTGCTGAAAGTTACATCTTTCATTTTCTTCTAAAAATTTTTTATATTCTTTTTTTGATTCTTCACTATCTACAAATCTCATTACTTCTCCTTGTCCAATCGTCGATATTTAAAAAATAGGCTTTTTAAAATCTTCAATTTGCGTCTTTTTTATTATTTACAATACAAACGTATTTTACACTAAATTGCAAAAATTTACAAGTAATTTATATTTAAGTTTTGGTATTTTGTAAAAATAAAGTTTGTTTGTGTATTTTTTAAGAATCTTCATTCTGTAAAATCCACAAAATTAAAAATAATTCTCAATAAATATTTTAATTTATATATGCAATATTTCTCATTTTTATAATAAAAATGTGTTCAATTATATAGTTTTATCTTACTATTATGAATTCTTATTAAATTTAATATAAGTATGGAGAATTTTTATTATTTATAGTATAATTTTGATTATAAGATACCGAATATTAGTGTCTATGTAGAATTTAAATACAAAAAAGGAATGAACTTTTTATATGAAAAAAAATATATTTTTAATTTACATACATACATTTTTATCAACTTTTATACTCTATTATATTTGTGACACATTATTTTATATTGAAAGAGGATTAACTTCAAGTCAATATGTTAGTTTTATTGGAATAGCATTTTTGGTTAGATTATTATTTGAAGTTCCGTTTGGAATTGTTGCAGATAAATATAATAAAAAGTTATTGTTATTAATTTGTAATATATTATCTATTATTTCTACTATTATTTTTATCTGCTCTTATAATTACTTTACTTTTCTAATTGCCATAATAATTAATGCTATAAATAACTCGTTGAGTTCTGGAATTGTAAATTCTATATTATATGAAAGCTTAGATAATAAAAATAATTTTAACAAAACGTTATTTTATAATTCTTTTTTTTATAATATTTCATATATGATTGCAATGATTATAGGAGGTTATATTGGTCAAAGATTTGGATTAATATATACTTATTATATTACAATAATTCCTTTTATAATTGATTTCTTGATATTGCTTATGATTAAAACAAATAATAATATAAAAAATGTAAATATTGAAAGTAATGTATCAATTTTAAAGAATGGAATTAAGGAAGTAGTAAATAATTCATATTTATTAAGATTAATATTAACTAGTGCTATTTTGTTTGCAGGAATAAAATTAGTAGAAGAAAGTCATCCAGAATATTCTGCTAATATTGGAATATCAGTATTTATAATTGGAATTTATACCGCATTTATATTGTTGTTTTGTATTATAGGTAGTTATATTGGAAGTAAAACAAAAAAGAATAACTATAATCTTGTGTTAAATATTAACCCAATTATATCAGGCATTTGTATATTATTGGTTGGATTATTGAATAACTATTTTGGAATAATATTTATACTATTAATTTATATTTTTTCAGAAAGCTTTAACAATATTATGATGTCAGAATTACATAGTAATATTTCTTCAAAATTTAGAGTTACTGTGGAATCTATAAATCAATTTGTATTAAGCATATTTGGTATGATATTCAGTGTTTTAATGACTATTCTACTAAATTTTGTTAGTATAAGTGCAATGTATATGATAATTGGTATATTAATAATTTTGTTTGGAATTTTTAACTTAGTTAAAAGAGTTACTTAAAAATATTATTATTAGTTAATAATTTTATCCTTTTTTGATAGTTACTTATAAAAATATATATTTAAAATAATGTTTTTCTCATTTTTTTGTATAAAAAACCATCAGATTTGTTCATTGGTACTTCCCAGTACATACCTGTAGTGCTATTATGCTTGTTTCTAAAACTACCTTTCGCATAATACCAACCTTCAGGGTAGACCAAATCTCTTGGTTGCATATCGGTAATTATTGATACGCCGCAATCTGAGCAGTAGTCTTCTTCAAGCTTAACCTTTTCATAATTAAGCATTTGAAAAACTTTTGCTGCTACCTCTCCACTCATATCACACATTTTTACTGTCTTTGCCATAATTCATTCCTCCTGTATATATATTTTTTTGTCTTTATGCTTATCAATCTTTTTTAGGTCAAATAATTACTTAATGACCTTCGTTGTAAATTGACATCTTTATTATTTGATTTGTTAATCCAGTAAAGCAAATTAAACATGAGGATAGAGAAAATGAAATAAAATTATATTAATGGTATTACCTAAATAGAAACAAGCTATACTCAAATCACGAGCATAGCTTGTATGATTAGTAAAATTAATTTTTAATTGTATTATTTTTATTACAATGGATTTGAAAGTTTTTCATTTCCATCCAGAAAATATTTTACTGTACCTCCATCATCTAAAAATATAAACCGTTTTAATTTATAGAAGCCTGACCCATCAAGACCTTTTAACGGCTTATACCAAATATAAATGTTTTCGTTCTCAATTGTATAAGCCGTGCCACTGGTAAGAGCATATAAGAGAGTCTTTTCCATATGGCGACTCCTTATAGGTACCCAGACCTCTAATTCATTATATCCAGCATGAGGTGTCTGGTTTTTAGAATTACATAAATCAAATTTGTTTATTGTAATTATAGCCTTATCAGGAATTGTATCAAGTGTTACTCTCTCCTTTTCAGAAAGATATTTCATATCTTTTTTGCCTGATCTGTAAAAATCTTCAATACTACCAAAATTTTTCATCTCAATACCTCTCATTGTTCTCCAAATATTTAGTTGCTTCCAATAATCCTGACTGTTTAGCTTCAATTAATGGTACTGTTTGGAAATATTTATTCCATGTTTTTGCTAAAGTATATTCTATTTTCTGAAACCAATGAAAATTGTTATATTTTTGAAAATTGCTATGTTTTTTATCAGTATCATTACATGAAACACCTATGTCATCAACTTCAGTACTATCGTTCCAGCCTTTCCAAAATTCTATTGCTACGTCTTCCATCATGAAAGGTTTATCGTTTTCATAGATATGAACCTTAACTCGCATTAAACATCCCAAATTCAATTTATCGTTGGGAAGAATCTGTAAGAACTCAATTCTGTATCTTTTAAAACTGACTGTTTCCTCATAACTTGAACCGAAAATCCAATAGATTGCACCAAGCTTTTGACTCAATTCTTCCTCTGAAAAATTGTTAGCTTTTTTTACAGATGTCGCTTCTGCAACAAATATACCTTTATTCTTCTTTAAAGTGTCATACTTCGCTTCTAATCCATAAAGAATTTTCCGTGCAGTATCCACTTCTGGACCTACTTTTTGTAATTTAATTCTCTGCTTAAGCATATCAATTCTATGCTCAAGACTTTTTAATTTTTCATTAATCTCATTAGCTTGCATCTCTTTATCCTTTCGTTGTTTTTTATTTTTAGTACAGTAAATCTTTTCTACCCTCCTTAAAAATATTTGTACATCTCCAATTATATCGCATCTGCTTTTTTATGTAAAGTTTTTTGTAAACTATTGGTATACACTAGAATTATAGCTTTAATATGTTTGAAATTAAATAATATCTGAAAAAATTGATTAAATAAAAAATACAAAAAAATCAACCTTTACAGTTGATTTTTCAATATTTTCGTCTGGCGCGACGATTTTATTTTATGGAGCGAGTGTCGTAGTTATTTACAACTTTTTCCCTCATTAACGATTGATATAATAATCAATCAAGATATATATAGATTACCAAATTATTGGAAAATTTTCAAGTTGTTTTGAAAAAATATTTATAGTTTCATATCAAAAGAAGCTGAATCGTCAAATTCAGCTTCTTCTGATGTCAGGATTTATTGCGTGTTGTTCAGAGTTCCAGTTTTTTGAGAGTACTGCCAATCTCTCTTTCGATGTTGTCCCTGTTTGCTTCCATGTTATGAATGAAGTCTTCAACGGTAAGGCTCATGTTCTCAATAAGAGAGTCATACAACTCCTCTGAAAAAGAGTCCATTTCCGCTTTGAATGCTTCAATTCTGGAATTAATATCTGCTACCGTAGATTCATCCATAGGAATCTCTGTAAAAATGATTTTAGATCTTCCAGCATCATGGGTAAACAGATAATCATGGACAGCCCAGCCACCAATAATCTCTTTTCCTGTGGACATTCCAAAGAAACTGCACGGACAAAGCCCATGGTTAGAGAATTTGATGAGAGAAGTTCCGTTGTACTCTACTAAGGTGCCAGAAATTAAGCGGTCAAAATTACTCGTAGCAGAATTGTCAACGACAATACCTTCAAAAGTTAAATCTTCCCGCAATAACGCTGTCCCTTTCCAAGATTTCTCTTCGACAAAGTTGAAGTTGTTGCCTTCCTGATAATAACCAGTTACTGCCAATAGCTTGATAGTTTCCATATCATCGCTCCTTTCTCTAGTATGAGAAAAAATTTTTCTTTAAAACATATACTCCTGACTATATATGCTTTAAAAAAACATGTCCAAAGTTCTATTAACCTTACTATGACAAATAATAGTATATCACATTTTTATGTTAATTTCAATTATTTACATTAAATTCAAAGATTTTGTAGTAATTTGCATTATATTATTATATAAATATAAAGCTACTTTATTTTGTTCTGTTGTTTCCATTTCCATAAGTTTAGCCATTGCAAACATTACAAGCTTATACTTTCCAAAATTTATAAGTGTAGTTCTATATTCTTTATCTATATCTTTTAACATACTATCAAATTTTTCATAATATTCTTTGGTATTATATATAAGTCCAGACCATTTGCTTTGGCTCATACATATTGCCAATCTTAATTTATCTTTAATATCCATATTATTTATCATTTCTATTAAATATTTTACTTTTTCTTGTTCCATTTTCTATTACCTCCGTTTTAAAATCTTGTATCATTATTTCTTTTTTTGTTTTTTTCAGCTTTATTTTCATTTGGTATAGTTACTTTTCTTAAAATATTATTAGCAATTTCGTTATCGTTGTCATCAAATATGCCATTTCTATATAAATCATCACTAACTATTTTATAGTTTTGGTCATTATCATAAGTTATTCTCTTATGAAAGTGGCTCATTAAATTATGCCAGAATCCTTTAAATTTCTGTAATTGTGATTTTAGGCTTTCTTTTTCTTCTTGTAGTTTAATAATAATCTTTTCTTTAGCAGATATTTTATCTTCTAATTTTCCAATCTGCTCATCTTTTTGTTCTATTTGATATTGAAGTGAACGATTTTCTTGACCTACTTCAAGTGTATAAAATTCAAAATTTTCAATAGCAACATTTAGGTCATTTACACTTCTAACAGTCTGAGTAACATCTGTTACGTTTTCAATATAATTTTTGATATTATCTATATTCTCGTTTGAAATAAGCTTATTATTTTTATCTAGTAAAGGAGACTTCAGATTATCTAATATTTGATAAATATCTTTACTTTTATTATCAAGTTTTTTGGTTTGTTTATTAGCATTGTCTATTTTTTGTTTTTGCTTTTCTAGTGTTTTCTTCATCTTTCTGTAATTATCCATTTCTTTAACATTAATATCTCGATTTCTGCCTTTTTGCTTTGTTTTAAGCCTACTATCAACATCATAAAACTTATTATATGACATAATACAAGCATTTCTCATTTTATCTTGTATTTCAGAAAGTAAAGTTTTAGTAAATAGTTGTGATTTACCAACTTGTTTTTTCATACCTCTTTTACAATTTTCTATTACTGGAACACCAATAACGTGCATATGTGGAGATGTTTCATCATAGTGTATTGTCGCATTTGCTACTTTAAAAGTAGGGAGTATTTTGGCTAAATCTTGAATTTGCTCATTATATACATCAGTCATTTTATATCTATATTCATTGTCTTTATCTTGCCAAAAGTCCATATCACCAAGTTCTATAATAATTTCACAAGCAATATCATTTTGTGAGCCACTTACTTTTTGGAAATAATTATTTATTATTCTATCCTTTTTGGTTTGTTTATTATTATATTCCATACGAGCTTCTTCAAATTCGTCTAAATATACTTGTTTAACATCTTCTACAATATCGTTTGTACCATATATTGTTATAATTAATTCTCTACAATTGTCATAATCTCTCAAATTATGCTTATTTACTTTTGATAAATCTTTTGCAGTTTGAATAGCATTATTAGATAAAGAGGTAGTTCCAGATACATTTTCTTTAGCAACTTTTTTAGCTAATTTACTTTTGTTTTTATCACTACCCAAGTGAAATGAATATGCCAATTCTTGCTCCATCTTTTTTCCTCCTTTTGAATTTGCTTCGTAGGCATACGACTTTGGCTTTTCCATAAGTCCTAACCCCCTATGAGTTGTGTCCAAGAACACAACTCGGGGGCTCTGCGAGGCAATAAATTTTCTCCCAAAGGGATAAAATTTATCAAATTACCTCACACTAAATTTATATTGCTACACGCAAATATAAACTTGTATTCGCTAATTTGCTTGTTGCAACATAGCCCCATATAAAAGTAATAGTTGCAACAATTATTCAGCATTTTCTCCGCCCAAACTTTACTGGCTTTACACATACTGAAATAGAAATAGGCTCTTTTGTATATATCACACTATCATTTGTTTCATCTGGAATATAGTCAAATGCTGAATTTATATCTTGCATTTGGAATTTATCTTCTTCTCGAATATAAAGTATTCCGAACTCATATGTTTCCATTTTATTATCTGGATCTAGTTTGTAATAATCTTTTAGTGGAAATACTCTTACAATTGCTGAATTTTCTTCTTTGAAATTAAAATAAAATACTTGATTTTGCACATAATAAGTTGCTTCTGCATAACCTACATCATAATATTGTCTTAATCTCATTATTATTTCTCCAATTTCTTCATCTGGTAGATAATTACTAAATCTAATATTGCCAAGTACATTTCCAAATATTGCAGGTTTCGTGGTATCAATATAACCTTTATCATATAATTCTTGACAAGGTTTGCAAATAGACTCTCTAAAGTTTATTTGTTTTACTGCTATTACTTTGCCTATAAGAGCTAGTTCTATATCATCAACATATTTCATTATAAGTTCTGCTTGTTCTTGTCTTGTATAATGTTTCCAAGTTTTTGTTCTTTCCTGATATTCTTTGTTAAGTTTGAGTTTATTTATAAAATCAATATCTCTTTTTAATAAAATATCTTTTGGTGTAAATCGTAATTCTTCTGCACAATCGGTATTATTTAGTTCAATTTCTAGTGTTTCAATAGTTTTCTCTACAACTTTTCGTTCTTCATCATATTCTTTTAGTTTAAACACTCCATTGACATAAGCTTTTTTTATTCTGTCTAATTTTGCTTTTTGTTCATTTATTTCTTTTTGCAATTCTTCTTTAGGTTCATCAAATTTCTGTCTTATCATAGGCAAGAAAAATTGATTTACAACAGAATCATATTCTACTAATTCATCTATAAACTGATTAAAATACTCATTTATAAGGTTTTCTCTAAACTCTATTTTACAATCGTGACAATAATAGTAGTAATAGGGTTTGCCATTTTTCTTTGTTGTAGCTTTACCACCTAAAACACGATTACAATTTGGACATTTTAATTTCTGCAAATATAAATAGGTTAATGTTCTTTGATAGTTTCTAGAATTTTTCTTTTTCTGTACTTGGCAATCTTCCCACATTTCTTTAGAAATAATAGGTTCTACTACATCTTCATAATAGGTAGGGTGTTTAGTATTCTTTCCATGAACGAAGTCTCCTTTATATATTTCATTTTCAAGAATACCAACAATAGTTGAATCCCTCCAATTATCCTTACCTAAAACTTTTTCCTTATTAAATAGATTGCTGATTTTTTGATAAGAATAGCCATTATAATATAATTCAAATATTCTAACTACAATATCTTTAGTAGAATAATCAATTACTAATTTTTTATTTTCGTGTTTATATCCAAGAGGTGCTTTAGATGGAATATGACCTTGTTTTATTGCACCTGCTAAACCTACTTTTGTTCTTTCACTAGTTCTTTCAATTTCATTTTGACTAACACTCATTAAAAGTCTAGAAATCATCTTACCATTTGCAGTTGTTGTATTTACTTCATCATTAGCACAATCAATATAAGCATTATTCTCATCTAAAAAAGTTATAAGATTTTCCCAATCATAAATACTTCTTGTTATTCTATCTAGTTTTAATGAAATAATAGTATTTATCTTTTTAGACTTAATATCTTCTTTTAATCTTTCAAACTCTGGTCTGAGATTACCAGTTTTTGCACTTATTCCTGCGTCTTGATAATAATCTATAATTTCATAACCTTTAAATTTACAAAAAGTTTCTAGTCTTTCTCTTTGTTCTGGAAGACTAAAACCCTCACGAGCTTGGTCTTCAGTAGATACTCTCATATACAATCCACATTTTTTCTTTTCTTCACCCAATTTATAACCCTCCTAACAAAAAAGAGACATCAAAGTACATACGAGTACTATTGACATCTCTTAAATCCATTTATCACGTAATAAAATACAATATAATTGTAATATAATATAAATTTTTTCAAAGTACTCATAAATTTATATATAGTTCTTGCCAAACAACTATACATAATTAATTGCCTATATTATATCACGATTTAAGGAAATGTCAATTTTTACAAATTATATTTTTTTCAAGTATTCTTCTAATTCAGATAAGTGGATTTTATTTACTAAATTAGAATTATAAACATCATTAGAATAATTGAAAACCAGAAATGTAATGTTTTTTATAATTACTCTATGTGGCTCTATATAAGAGATATTTGTTTTCTCAATCTTTCTTATACTGCCATTAATAAAAGTAGGAGTAACTTTAGAAAATTCACATATAAATTCTAGTCTTTGTTTTAGACTTTTCTCAAATTGTAATTCTTCTTTGATAATATTCATTTTTCACACCATCCCTTCATTTTAGATTTAGGATGATTTTTTGCAAAAGAAAAAATCAACCATTTTACTGATTGATTTCATATCTATCTGTTCTATAAAAGTTCGAACAGAAACGTTACTGGAGCAGGTAGTGGGAATCGAACCCACGTCATCAGCTTGGAAGGCTGAGGTTCTACCATTGAACTACACCTGCAAAGTTTTCCTCCTGACAATTATAGATTATAAATGTTTTTTACTATTTTGTCAATAGTAATATCAAAAATTTTTTATTTTTATTTTACAAATATAAAAATTATTCCAACTATAATAGCTACTATTCCACCAACCAATGAAAACATTGCATTCTGGTTTGATTTATTAATTAAGTCCTCTTCTGACTTTGTTGTTACAATAAAAGGTTTCTTCTTATCTTCTGGTTTGCCAATATGTATAGTATCCCCCACTCTAAAAGCTTCTCCTATTACATATAAATTTTGATTTTCTTCTATAGTTTCCTCTGTCATTTTAAATCCTAATGTTTCTGCTCCAAATCTATTAACTGAGAATGAATTAAAATATCTGTAATTACTCAAATTATTCTTTGGTTCAAATCTATCAAATGTCTTTGGTATATCTAAATCACAGCCTACTCCATTTATCTCTAAAACAACATTTTCTTCTGAACTATCATCTTTCATATATATATCTTGACTAGATTTTTCTTCAGATATTGTATTTTCATGTTTATTTATTCTTGTTTTCAAATTTCCTTCACTATCTCTATACTGTTCTCTTTCTTCAGTAACTTGGGCTAGTTTTGATTTACAATATGCAACTTTTCTATTTGAAAAAGGTGTCTCTATTAAATTGTTAGCAACGATTTTTCCTTTTAATTCTACAAATTCTCTATATTGATCCCCTACTCCAGTAGAATCCATTTGAGTAAACATATCTCTTAACTCTGAAATATTTTTTGTTTGTAAATATTTTATTTCTGTAACATGTGCTTGAATTTTTGGTCTAATATAAAATATTGTTGCCAATCCTCCAACAATTAAGATTATCGCTATTATTATACTCATTTTGTTCCTCCTAGTTATTGTTATTCATTTCATTTTTTAATTTTTCTAATTCTGCATTTATACTATTTTCTTTATCCATTTGTGCAAATGGATCTGATTCGCTTTCTTGGATTCCTGATACCTCAGAAAATGCATCTGCTTGTGATTCTTTTTGTGAAATTTTTTCTTCCATTTTATCCATTTTAGCAAAAGCGCTTTTACTATCCATTCCACCTAATGTTTTTGCCATTTGAGATTTTGCATCAGCCATTCTACTTCTTGCTACAAGCATAGCTTGTTTACTTCTTGCTTCTTCTAATTTTTGTTTTAATACATCTACTTGTGTTTTTATTTCATTTACTTGAGCTTCCATTGAGTTTACCATTTCTTGATATTGTGCAACCATTTTGTCTTGTTTTACTTTGTTTTCTAATGCTTGTCTTGCTAAGTCTTCATTTCCTTGCTCCAAACATGTTTTAGCTTTAGCTTGCCACATATTAGATTGTTCCTGAGCTGTTGCTAATTGTTTTTTTACTTGATTACAACTTCCCATTGCTGTTCCTAACCCTTGTGTAGCCTTTCTTAATTGATCTTCCATATCAATTATAATTTGTTTTACCATTTTTTCTGGATTTTCTGCCTTATCAATTAAATCATTGATATTTGCCTTTACTAAATCACTAATCCTTTCAAATATTGCCATTTTAAATTCCTCCCTTTTTTCTTTTAATTTCTCTTTTTAAATAAAGTTTTTAATAATAAGCCTGTTCCTGCTGCTGCCATTCCAAAAATTAATATATAATCAAACATTGAAGTAGTAACAAAATTAATTCTAATACTCATAATAATAGAAACAATAATGAATACTACACTTAATACTATTAATATTTTAGCTGCAATAGATTTATTGTTAATAAAATACCATATAATACCAATAATAAGTGGTATAGTTACAGTTCCAGAAGATAAATCAAATCCTCCTATTTGCCATACATACCAACTACTATGTACCATCACTCTTTTACTTAACATAAATAATCCAGCACCTAATAACACAATTCCAATAAAAAATTGTAATAGATCATTTCCTCCCGAATCTTTTTCTTCTTGTTTTGGCATTTTTATCTCATTTAATTCTCCTGATGTATTTTTTTCATTTTTATTCAAATTCAATTTCACCTCCTTAATTGTATTCTAAAACTACCATTCTTATTATATAATATTAATCACTTACTTACAACATTGTAATCAAAATGTAATATTACCCACGATGTTTCTTGGCTGCATCAACTAATCCCACAAACAATGGTGCTGGCTTATTTGGTCTAGATTTTAATTCTGGGTGAAATTGTCCTGCTATAAAATATGGATGTTCTTTTTGATCTATCTCTACAATTTCTACTAACAAACCATCTGGTGAAGTTCCTGAAACTTTTAATCCAGATTTTTCTAATATTTTTCTATAATCATTATTATATTCATATCTATGTCTATGTCTTTCAGAAATTTCTTTTTTTCCATATAACTTATATGCTAAACTTTCTTCTTTTAACAAACATGGATAAGCTCCCAAACGCATTGTTCCACCTTTTTTATCAATACCTTTTTGTTCTTCCATAATATGTATCACTGGGTTTTTAGTGGTTTCATCAAATTCAGCAGAATTAACGTCTTCTAGTTTTAACACATTTTTTGCAAATTCCACTACTGCCATTTGCATTCCTAGACAAATTCCCAAGAATGGAATTTTATTTTCTCTAGCATATTTAATAGTCTCTATTTTTCCTTCAATTCCTCTATTTCCAAAACCACCTGGCACAACAATTCCATTATATCCAGAAAGTGTATCTTTTGCATTTTCTTTTGTTATTTTTTCAGAATCTACTAAATCAATTTTTACTTTTACATGATTAGCAAAACCCGCATGATATAAACTTTCAATAACTGAAATATATGAATCTTCTAGTTTTATATATTTTCCTACTATTGCTATTTTTACTATATCGTTTTCATCTATTTTTCTTATATCTTCTATCATTTTCTCCCATTTAGAATTATCAGGAATATATTTTTCTAATTTCAAATAATTACAAACTTCTCTTGCTAATCCCTCTTCTTCTAGCATTAATGGAACAGCATACAAGCTATCTGCTGTCTTATTTTGAATAACACTTGTTTTTCTTACGTTGCAAAATAATGATAATTTTTCTCTAATGCTTTCTGGTATATCTGTTTCTGTTCTACAAACTAATATATTAGGCTTAATTCCCAAACTCTGTAATTCTTTTACAGAATGTTGTGTTGGTTTTGACTTTATTTCATTTGATCCAAATATATATGGCAATAAAGTAACATGAATATAAAGAACATCTTCTGGATTTTTTTCTAGTCCTACTTGTCTAATTGCCTCTATAATAGATAAACCTTCTATATCTCCTACTGTTCCGCCTATTTCTGTTATTACAATATCTGTGTCTGTATTTTCAAATCCATATATTTTTTCCTTAATTTCATTTGTTATATGTGGAATTACTTGTACTGTTTTTCCTAAATATTCTCCTTTTCTTTCTTTTTCAATAACATTAGAATATATTTTTCCCATTGTAACACTTGAATTTTGGGTTAAATTCTCATTTATAAATCTTTCATAATGACCTAAATCTAAATCTGTTTCTGCTCCATCATCTGTAACAAAAACTTCTCCATGTTCATATGGATTCATTGTCCCTGGATCTACATTGATATATGGATCAAATTTTTGTATAGTTACCTTATATCCTCTATTTTTTAATAATCTTCCTAGAGATGCTGCTGTAATTCCCTTTCCTAATCCTGATACAACTCCACCTGTTACAAATATGTATTTTGTATTCATTCTCTTCCTCCTATTTTTTCCTAATATATAAAAAAAGATTAAAAAAATGACCTATAAATTTGGTTTTTTTTTAATCTATTATTAGTTTACCACTTATATATATAAATTACAAGTATTACTACTAATTAAATTAATATTTATTAAGTGCTATTATTTCTATTTAAAAATAGCACTTAATCTCAATACCTTATTTTTTTATTGATAATATTTTGTATTTCATAATTCCTGCAGGTGCATTAACTTCTACAACATGATTTTTTCTTGCTCCAAGTAATGCTGCTCCTAAAGGTGATTCATTTGATATCTTATTTTCTGCTAAATTAACTTCTGTTGAACCAACAATTGTATATTCAATTTTTTCATCAAATTCCATATCTAACACTTTTACAATATTTCCAACTTGAACCGTTTCTGTATCAATATCTTTTTCATCTATAATTTTTGCATGTCTTATTTTATTTTCTAATTCTGCAATTTTTACTTCATTTTCAGCTTGTGCTGTTTTTGCTTCATCATATTCAGAGTTCTCTGATAAATCTCCAAATCCTAATGCAACTTTTATTCTATCAGCTATTTCAGCTCTTTTTTCTGTTCTTAAATAATTTAATTCTTTTTCTAAGTTATCAAATCCTTCTTGTGTTAATATAACTTCTTTTTCTTCCATGTTATTATCTCCTTTCGGTTAAAAAATCTTTTAATATATTACGGCAAAAACTAAAATTTGTCAAGCAAATTCACATTAAATTTTAGTCTTTCATCAATTTTTTAGCACCTTTCATATAATCTAGTCCTGAAAAAATTGTTGCTATTGTTTGAATAATCATCATACCTGTTACTATTATATTTAAAATTAAATCTCCACCTTGTAATGTTCCTAAAAAGCATTCTCCAAATGGATTCAAATCAACAAAAGCTAAAATAATTGCTATCATCTGAGTAACTGTTTTTAATTTTCCCCATTTTGAAGCAGCTATCACCTTTCCGCCTTTTTCAACTGCAACTAACCTATATCCTGAAACCATAAATTCTCTAGTTAAAACAATTATTGGAATCCATGCTGGTAATTTAGTCATTTCTACTAACATAGTCATAGCAGCTAAAACTAGTATTTTATCTGCTAATGGATCTAAAAATTTTCCAAAAGTTGTTATTTGATTGTTTTTTCTAGCTAAATATCCATCTAACTTATCTGTTATAGATGCTAATATAAAAATTAAATCTATAATAATCCACGAAATTGGTATTCCTGAAATAGTTCCTGTAATTCCTAAAAAAGGTATTATTACCATAATTGGTACTAATATTATTCGAAATATTGTTAGTTTATTTGGTAAGTTCATTTTTTCTCCTTTCGCCCTTATACTTTTATTTCTTAATTATTCTATACATTATTTAGCCATCTCAATTGCTTTTTGCAATTGTGTATCATCTTTTTCCTCTACTTTTAAAACATTCTTTACACTGTCTGGCAATTTTACTTCTTCATCTGGTTCAATTCCAACTTTATTTATTTTTGTTCTATTTGGTGTCAAATATTCTTCTGATGTTATTTTTAATCCACTACCATCTGGCAATGTTAATAATTGTTGAATTACTCCTTTTCCATATGTTTTTGTTCCTACTATTTTTGCTTTTCCATGGTCTTTTAAAGCTCCTGCTAATATTTCTGATGAACTAGCTGTATTTTCATTTGTTAATAAAATTATTGGCATATCTATAATAGGATCCTTTTCTGCTTTTTCTACTTTCTCTTTGTTGTTTTTATCTACTTCATATAATATAACATCATCTTTGTTTAATATATAATCTGCTATCTGCAATGCTTCGTCAACAATTCCTCCACCATTGTTTCTTAAATCTATAATTAATGACTTAATTCCTTGTTTTTGTAATTCCTCAAATTTAGCTTTAAATTCATCTGCAGTTCCTTCATCAAAAGAAGAGAACTCTATGTATCCTATATTATTTTGTAACACTTTACCTTCTACTGGATTTACTTTTATGCTTTCTCTTTTCAATTCAAACTCTTTAGTTTCTGTACCTCTTAAAATTTCCATTTTTACAGTTGTTCCTGCTTCTCCTTTTATTTTATTAGAAGCTACTGACATGTCCTCTGCTGTATAAGATACACCATCTACTGAGATTATTAAATCTCCTGGTAAAATTCCTGCCTTTTCTGCTGGACTTCCTTTAATTGGTGATAATACCATTATTTTATTAGACTCTGTATTTTTTACCATATAAATACCAATTCCAACAAAATTTCCAGTTGCATCTGCCATATAATCGTCCATATCTTCTTTGGAAATATATTCAGTATAAGGATCATCTAAGCCTTCAATATAGCCTTTTATAGCTCCTTCTTTTAATTTTTCTTCGTCTATATCTCCTAAAAAATATTTGTCAATTAATCTTCTATATTTGCTTAACTCACTTGTTATATCTCCATTATTTTCTGAAGAAACAACTAACTGTTTTCCAAAATTACTGTTAGTAAAATATTGATACATTCCTATTGATGTTACTAAAAAAGTTATAAATGCAACTAGCACTATAAGCATTATAATTTTATAAGCTCTAAATCTTTTCTTTTCTTCCATTTATTTCCTCCAAATTTATAAACTAACTGGGCGGAATTTTTCCGCCCATATAACTTTATTATATGTACTTTATTATTTTTAATTACTATGGTAAATAAATACGCGGATCCACTCTATTAGAATAAGTTCCTGGACTTCTTCTAACCTCAAAATGTAAATGTGGCCCTGTTGAATTTCCTGTAGATCCTACATTCATAATTTGTTGTCCTTTTTTTACTGTTTGACCAGCTGAAACCTTTCTAGATCCATCTTGTCCATGTGCATATAAAGTATATAAACCATTATAATGTGCAATAATAATATAATTTCCATAACTTCCATTTAATCTTGTAGATGTTACTACATATCCATCTGCTACCGCATATACTGGAGCGCCATTAATTCCTGCTGCACCAAAATCCACAGCGCCATGATATTGACCACTAGAATAATACATTCCTGTTGTGATATAACTATTTACTGGTTTTATAAAACCTGATGAACTTGTTGTACTTCCACTTCCAGAAGAACCACTTCCACTTCCACTATTACCACCAGATTGTTGTTGTCTTTTTGCATCCTCTTGTGCCTTCTTTATTGCTACTTGAGCTGCTTTTATTTGACCATCTATAGATTTATTTGCTTGGTTTAATTCATCTATTTGTTCTTGTAATTTCTTTTCATCTTCTGATAATTGAGCAACTTGTTTATTTTTTTCATCTTTAGCAGTTTTCAATTGAATAGACACACTTTGTTTACTTGCTTTTGATGTATTTAATTCATTTTTACTATTTTCCAAATCTATTTTAGCTTTTTCTATTTCTTCTTTTTGTTTTTGTATTTTATCTAGTAATTCTGTATCATTTGTAGTCAATTCTGTTACTAAATAATAATTAGAAATTAAATCTGTAAGGCTGTTTGAAGATAATATAAAATCCAAATAAGAAGTTTCTCCCGCTTCTTGGATTGCCACAAGTCTTGAATTCAATAGTTCCTGTTGTTTAGTATAATCTTCCTGCGCTTTATTTAATTTTTCTTGTGATTCTTGAATTTTATTATTTAATTCTTCTATTTTTGTATTCAATTCATCAATTTGCGTTTCATAATCTGAGATTTGAGTATCTAGCTTTTCTACTTCTTGCACTGTTTTATTTTTTTCAGCTGTTACCTCATCTTTTTTCTCCTTTGTTTCATCAATTTTATCTTGGTTTTGTTCTTTTTCATTATTTAATTGATTAATATTAGATGTTGCCAAAACTGTACCTTGTAACACTACAATTCCTATAATTATTATCCCTAATATTTTTAAACTTAATTTTTTCATAAGTTCCTCCTATTTTTATTTTTGGTATATCTCTTTTTTAATTTTGTACTGTATTTTGTGTTTCATTTGTATTCGAATCTTGTTCTTCTTGTTCTGTTTTTGTTCCTGGTATCAAACCATTAGTAATATATGGCATTGGATCTGTAACAACTCCATTTAGTCTTACTTCAAAATGTGCATGTGGTCCTGTTGAATACCCTGTAGAGCCAACCTTTAATATAGATTCTCCTCTTTTTACAACTTGTCCTACTTGTACTAAAATTTCTGATCCATGTGCATATAATGTAGATACTCCTCCTCCATGATCAATTATAACCATATTTCCATAAGCACTATTATATCCAGCTTTTGTTACAATTCCATCATTCGCTGCAATAAAATTAGCTCCTAAAGGTGCACTAATATCAACACCTGTATGTAATTTATATACTCCAGTAATAGGATGAGTCCTCATTCCATATTTAGAACTTATTCTTGTATATCCTGGAACTGGCCAAGCTAATTCACCACCTATATATTGCGTATCTATACCATCTCTTGCAATAGCAAGTATTTCAGAATTTATTTCAGCAAATCTAGTATTATACTCATCTATTTTTTCTTGAATTGATTTTTCTTGATCTGACAATTTAGAGATATAATTTTCTCTTACTGTTTTTGTGTTTTCTAATATTTTTGCTGTTTTTGTTTGATTTACTTTTATATTGCCTAGTTGTTCTCTATCTTTTTCCAATTTATTTTTAGCTAGTTCAATTTCTTCCTTTTTTCCTTGCATATCTTCTAATAACTCTGTATCTTTTGTTGCTAATTCTGTAATTAGGAAATAATTGGATAAAAAGTCTGAAATATTTTTAGAGCTTAAAATAACATCTAAATATTGAGTATCACTTGATTCATAAACTGCAATTAGTCTATTATCTAATAACTCTTTTTGTTTTTTATAATTTTCCTCTGCTTCTTTTAGTTTAGCTTCGACTTCATCCATTGAAGTTTGCAAATCTGCAATTTTAGTGTTTAACTCATCTAATTCTTGTTGTGAAGTAGATATTTTTTCATCCAATTTTTGAACTTGTTGTAAATTTTCTGACAACTCACTTTGTACTCCATCTAGTTGTTCATTTGCGTCATTTAACTGATTTTGCAATTCTTCTCTTTGTGTTTGTAAATCTGTTGCTGTATCTTCTGCGTGTACATATGGAAATACGCAAAAACTACAGATTGCAAAAGCTAAAACAATACATAAAATTTTACGCATGTTTTCTCCTTTATACTTTTAAATATTTTCTCATAGAAATAACACTTCCTAGAGCTCCTATTCCTATTCCTAATAGCATATATACAAATATGATAGAATTAAACATATCTGCAAAACTAATTAGACTCATGTTAATTACTTGCATAAATTGTGAATTTACTAACTGTTCTGCTAAGAAGCTATAAGCCACACCAACAATAACAATAGAAATTATACTTGCAAATATTCCAATAATCATACCTTCAACAATAAATGGCCATCTAATAAATCCATTTGTCGCTCCAACATATTTCATAATTGAAATTTCTTTTCTTCTCGCATGAACTGTAAGTTTTATAGTATTAGCTATAATAAATATAGATATTACTATCAATAACATTAAGATTACTCCTGTTACTATCTTTATTCCATTTGCCAAATTAATCAAAGTTGTTACTGTTTCATCTTTACTTGTTATTTTCTTTACTTGGTCAAAAGTTAAAATTTGATCTTGAACAGTTTTACTTTGGTTTAAATCAGTAAGAGTTACTACATATGAAGCAGTAAATATATTATTTTCTCCTTCGTATCCTTCTAACAAATCTTTTTTATCTCCAAATTTTTCTTTCATCTGATCTAGTGCCTTTTCCTTAGAAACATATTCAATAGTACTAACTCCATCTATTTTTCTGATTTTCTCTCCTAATTCTTCTATTTGTTCTTGTGTTGCTTCATTTTTGATAAAAACTTGTATTCCTTGTGCTGATTCAATTTCTTTTACAAAGTGATTAATATTTTCTCCAAGTATTAAAAATATTCCAAATATAATCATAGTAGCACACATAATCATAAGTGATGCACCAGTTGATTTTTTATTTTTAAATACGTTACTAAATCCTTCCCCTATTAAATATCCTAATCTGTTATATTTCACAATCATACCCACCTTTTTTATCATCTCTAATTATTTCGCCCTTACGAATATGTATAACTCTTTTTTTCATTTTGTCAACAATATCTTTTGCATGTGTAGCAACTACTACAGTTGTTCCTCTCATGTTAATATCATTTAACAAATTCATAATATCCCATGCAGTTTCTGGGTCTAAATTTCCTGTAGGTTCATCTGCAATTAACATAGATGGATTGTTTACCAATGCTCTTGCCAAAGCCACTCTTTGTTGTTCTCCTCCAGATAATTCATTTGGGTACATTTTTGCTTTTCCACTTAAACCTACTAATGAAAGTACCATAGGTACTTGCCTTCTTATATGTCTTGGTGTAGCTCTTACAATATACATAGCATATGCAACATTGTCATATACTGTTTTATCTGGTAAAAGCCTAAAATCTTGGAATACTACCCCCATACTTCTTCTTAAATATGGAATTCTATTTGGTTTCAAAAATGTTGTGTCTTTTCCATTAATAATAATATTTCCTGAAGTTGGTTCTTCTTCCTTTAAAATAAGCTTTATTAGTGTTGATTTTCCACTTCCTGAAGAACCTACTAGAAAGGCAAATTCTCCTTTATCTATAACAAAATTAGCGTTTTTTACAGCTTTTGTCCCTGTATCATACGTTTTTGTCACATTTCTAAATTCTATCATTTTTTGTACTCCTTACATTATGTTTTTCTATCTATTTATACATATACTTTTTTATTCTATCTAATAATAACAATAAACTTGTTTTTTTGCAATAGTTTTAAAGTAAAAAATGCTAGAAATTTGTCCCATTGTAAAAGCATTTTTCTACAGTAAGAAAAAGAAGAACCTAATCTTCTTTTTAAAGTTTTAGTCTCTTCTATTTTTATAAACTTTCTTGGTGTACATGTCTTACATCTATTCAAAATTTTTTTACAATATCTTTTGCTGTAATTTCAAAGTATTCCATCAATTCTTCTGCTTTTCCAGATTTACCAAATGTATCTTTAATTCCCATCCTATCCAATCTTACCGGATATTCTTCTGTTAAAACTTCACTAATTGCACTTCCAAGTCCACCTATTACGCTATGATCCTCTATTGATATTAATTTTTCAGTTTCCTTTGCACATTTTACAATCATCTCTTTATCAATTGGCTTTATTGTATGAATATCAACAACTCTTACTTCAATATTTTGTTTTTTTAGTTCTTCTTGAGCTTTAATAGCTTGTTCTACTGTAACACCTGTCGCAAATATTGTTCCATCAGTACCTTCTCCTATTTGAACAGCTTTACCTATTTCAAATTTCTGATTTTCATTATAAATCTGACTTGTTTTCATTCTTGATAATCGTAAATATACTGGTCCATTTATTTTTGAAATCTCCTTCACTGCCCATTTAGTTTGAATATCATCCGAAGTTGACATTACAATCATATTTGGCAATGTCCTCATCATTGAAATATCTTCCAACATTTGATGGGTAGCTCCATCTTCTCCTACTGTAATTCCTGCATGAGTTGCACAAATTTTCACATTTAAATTTGGATAACAAATACTATTTCTTATTTGATCATAAGCTCTCCCAGCTGCAAAAACTGCAAATGTGCTTACATAAGGAATTTTTCCACAAGTTGCAAGTCCTGCAGCAGTTCCCATCATATTAGCTTCTGCTATTCCTATATCAAAAAAACGCTCTGGCAATTCTTTAGCAAATATATTTGTTTTTGTTGCACTTGATAAATCTGCATCTAATACAACCACATCCGCATTTTCTTTTCCTACTTCTAGCAAAGCCTCTCCATAACTTTGACGTGTTGCTTTTTTCTCCTTTTCCATATTTCATTCTCCTTTCAAAAATTTCTTTTTTCTTTATTTTTTCAACATAATTCTACATAATATATGAGACACTTGAGACCTGTCCCCTATGTTTCAAGTTCTTTCATTGCTTGTATATATTGTTCTTCATTTGGTGCTTTGCCATGCCATCCTACTTGATTTTCCATAAATGATATGCCTTTTCCCTTTATTGTTTTTGCAATAATACATGTAGGTTTTTCTTTGATATTTCTTGCAACATCAAATGCTTTAATTATTTCTTCTATATCATGACCATTAATGTTAATTATTTGGAATCCAAAACTTCTAAATTTTTCTTCAATTGGATATGAACTCATAACTTCTTCTATTGTTCCATCTATTTGTAAATTGTTATTATCAACTATTACACATAAATTATCTAATTTATATTTATTTGATGCCATCGCAGCTTCCCATATTTGTCCTTCTTCTATTTCTCCATCTCCTAATACACAATAAACTCTATAGTCCTTTTTATTTAGTTTTCCTGCTATTGCCATTCCATTTGCTACAGATAGTCCTTGTCCTAAAGAACCTGTTGTCATATCTACTCCTGGTACTTTATTCATATCTGGATGTCCTTGTAATCTACTATTAATATTCCTAAATTTTTTTAATTCTTCTTTATCAAAAAATCCTCTATTAGCTAAACAACTATATAATGCTGGTGAACAATGTCCTTTTGATAATATCATTCTATCTCTATCTTCCCATTTTGGATTTTTTTCATCTATGTTTAATTCATTAAAATATAGTACTGTTAAAATATCTGCTATTGAAAGTGAACCTCCTGGATGTCCTGAATTAGCACTATATACTTGTTCTATTATTCCTTTTCTAATTGTTCTAGCCATATTTTTTAATTCTTCTATATCTGTTATTTTCACAAAAATCACTCTCCTTTATTATAAACTTAATATAACACAACTTTGTGTTTTTTACTATATTAATAAAAATTTTTTATTTTTTTATACAAAATAGTATTGCAGTTTATATTCTTATAATTCTTAACTAGTGAGGAACTTGGTTACTATAAGGGTATTATATTTTTATAATTTTATCCTTTTCATTACGTTCAAAAAGAAAATCTAATATAAAAAAACAAGGATTTTTCACTCAGGCTAAAATTTATATATGTATATGGTTTTATAATTTTTAAATATGATTGGAGCAAT
>ENA-OPWR01000288-OPWR01000288.1-human-gut-metagenome-genome-assembly--contig:-NODE-288-length-49645-cov-3.531680_pt1 | contig 49645 bp, 52 predicted proteins | sample MGYA00241507_ERZ502006 | MGnify/ENA primary metagenome ERZ502006 (study PRJEB25962, sample SAMEA2043041) | human gut metagenome | biome: human gut; feature: human-associated habitat; material: faeces...
ATATTATAATATAAGTATAGAAAATAAAAAATTTAGTAAGGAACTATCCTAGAAATAGTAGAAAGGTAAAAGGTGATTATTATGAACAAAATGACAAAAAAAGATTATTTTGAAGTATTAAGAGGATTAGCTGTTGAAGCTGGAAATGAAGGAGCAGTTGAATTCTGCGAAAAAGAAATTGAAAGATTAGCTAATAGAAAAGCTACTCAAACAAAAGTACAAAAAGAAAATGAAGGATTGGTTGAAATAGTATTTGAAGTATTACAAGGATTAGGAAAACCATCTACAATAGCTGAAATTCAAGGTGCTGATGAAAGAATAAAAGAAATGTCTAATCAAAAAGTTAGTGCTTTACTAAAGAAATTAGTAGATGCTGATAGAGTAGTTAGAGTTAAAGAAAAGAAAATTACTTACTTTTCTGTAAAGGGAGAATAGTTTAATTAGGCTTGATAGTTTTTCCTTCACAAATCAATAGCAAAAAGAACTATCCATCGTTAGGGTGCTGCGATGTAAAATAAAGAACAGCTTCAAGAAGTAGCATAAACTTCTATAAAGGCAGAATGATGTTGATACAATGTCATTCTGCTTTTTAAACTATTAGGGAGTGATGATATTGAGTAAAGTTAAGATATTTGGGTATAATACAAAAGATAATACAAAAGAAGAAATTGAAAAGGAAATAAATGAATTTATTAAAGATAAAAATGTCATTGATATAAAGTTTAATACTGATATTGCTACTTTAACTGAATGTAATTTTGATAATATTCAAATAATAATGGTAACTATTATGGTAATTTATGCGGAAGTTGGTTAAAGGTTTCTTTGAGCAGTTGGTCTTCTGCTCCAGCCGCTTCATTGACAAATTTTAAAAAATATGATATAATATATATAATAAATAATTTATTAGGAGGTTGGTAAATTATGAAATATATTATTGGTAAAAAAGAAATTAATATTCCAGAGAAAGAGATAGAAAAATTAGTTAATTCTCTTGATATAAGCGAAGATGAAGCTATTCAGACTTGGTTATTTGACAATGATTATATTGAAAATGAAGAAGAGGCTGTTTTAACTAAGAAAGCAAAAGATAATAGGATTACCGCAACTATTCATGATGCTAAAGATATTACAAAAACAAGAGCAAAAAGAAATGTAGAAAGAAAAGAAGATGTTGATAAAGAAATGATAATTGCGGCTGTTGCTAATATGCTTCAAGGAATGGGAATAAAGGGGAATGTAACTAATAAAAGTAAAATTGTAGAATTTGAATATAATGGAAATGAATATAAAATAGATTTAATAAGAAGGAGAAAGAAATAATGTTGTTAGCTGTAATATGGTTATGTTTAATATTGTTATTTTTAGTTATAATAGTGGCTGCCGCAAATAGTGATTTAAAGGGATGGGCTAAAGGTATTATAATAGTGTTATCTATAATTATTTTGCTTTTGTTGGGAGATATGAGTAAATTTATATTTTGGTTAATATTATAAAGAGTGCGATCGTTGCAACTTTACCATATTTTTTTCTGACATTAAAGATAGAATTTTTTATGGTAAAACTAGAGAGTTTATTAAAGACTCTCTTCTTTTTTATCTGGAATAAAGTGCCATTAAGCAATGGTTGCCGCAGTTGATTTTTGTTGATTTTTGTGAAAATTTTTGATATAATTAGATAAAGATTGTAAAAAAAAAGGAGTTTTATAAATATGACACTTAAAGAAGCTGCTGAATTGTTGCATTATAGTGAACAAACTCTCTATAAAAATTTTAAAAGAACACAGAAAAAGTTAGAAAAAGAAGGTATTATATTAACAAAGGATAGATTTGGTTATTATGTAAAACTTCCTCCAAAGGAGGATGATTTAAATGAATGATAGAATGATTGTAATGAAGAATTGGTTAGATAATATAAAGAATGTTTGTTCAAAAGAGCAAATGAAAGAAATTTGTTATGGTATTTTAATGTATGGATTATATGATGAGAAGATAGAATCAAGCGATCCAATGGTTCAAATGGGTTTAAATTTTGTGTTGCCGCAAATATCTAATATGTTAAATGCTTATGAAAGCAATAAAGAATATGGAAAAACACATGGAAAGAAGAAAATTGTAGATGATGATAAAGTTTATGAGTTAGCTTGTCAAGGTTTATCTGGATTAAAAATTGCGGAAGAGTTAGGAGTAGGAAAGACTACTATATATGATAGTGATGGATGGAAAAGATTTAAGGAAAATAAAATTTCCGGGAAACCTTCCGAAATTCCTTTTAATTTCTAGGAAATTTCCGGGAAAAATTCCTTCCTTTTTCCTTCCTTCCGGATAGTATAAATATAAAGGAAATCCGGAAATAGAATTCCTGACGGAATTTATTCCGGAAGGGGGCGGAATAAATTCCGACCCATTGGGCCTACCGGCCACTCGCTTATTAAAGAAAGGAGATTATGAAATGATTGATAGAGAAGCTGTTAATAGTATTTCACTTTATACATGGTGGAATGAGAAGATATGTGATTATATTGAACAAAAAAGTAATTTATTAGATTATTTTTATTTTGATAAAGATAGATGTTGTGCTGTTATTAAGAATAAATGGGGAATATATAATGATTTAGATGAAGTTATATATGATGGAGAAAAAGGAGAGTATTTATGTCATTATATACTAGGATATGGAGAACGACTTGCCGCATCTGTAAAAATTAAAAGAGAAGATTTTAGACAATTTATAGGTATAGTTTATAGAATATTGAGTCATATGATACCTAATGATAAAATGTTGGAAAAAATGAATGAGATGAAGGGTATTGTAGAAGATGGTACTGTTACTCTTGAATATGAAAATGAGAAAGAAAAATTTTTATTAAAAGATGCTTATATATATGGTATTTATAAAGGAAATAGTTTAGTATATATAGGTAAAACTCATAGACCTATTATGTTAAGAATAAAGGAACATATAGATGGAATTAATGATGGAGTAGAGGGTTTTTATTCTAAAATGAATGGAATGGATAATGTACATTTTAAGATATTATTTGAAAGTCATAATGGAATAATAGAAAGAGAATTGGAATATATAGAGAAAACTTTTATAGAATTTTTTAAACCTGTCTTTAATATAGAGGGAGTGCAGATAGAATATGAATTTGAAGAAAAACCTAGAAATATTAGTGAAAGATTTTTAGATGAAAAAATAGATATTTTAATATCAGCATTAAATAGTGTAAAAGAAAAAGAAGAAGATTTATTAGAAATGTTAAATTTTAATTAAAATTTGATAAAAATGTTAGAAAAGATAAAAAGGTTACTTTGGTTATGTTGAGAGGGCGTGGACCGAATGCGTATCCTTTCAACACTTTTCTCATTTCCTATTCATTTTCCTCATCAAAAAAGAGACCTTACTTAGGTCTCTCTTTTTTTATAAATTCTTTAAAAATTTTCTTATTATATCATCAGATGTTTCTTCTTTTTCAGCTCTTTTTATCATTAATTTAACTATTTCAGCATACATTCCTAATTCATCTTCCATATCTTTTAATACTTCAACAAAATCTTTTTTATCCTCTTCTGTTATATCTTCTTTTAACCAGCCCATAGCTCTCATATAAGCGATCGCCGCATCAACTAAATTATATCTTATATTATCTATATCTTCTTTTAGAGCATCATTTATTTCCTCTTCTAATTTATTTCTTAATTCATCTGGTGATATACCTGATTCTAACATTTCTTTTACATTCATTATCATTATATCCTCCTTATTTTTTATTACATAATTATTATATCATAAAAAATAAAGTAAATCAAGTGAGGCGCAGCGAGCGATAGCAAGCGAGCATAAAATGAGCTGGGAGGAGGATGGTCGCTTGCGACCAACTCCGAGTGTGCTCATTTTGAATTATAAGGGGGAGATATTAAAAGATACTTTATGGGGAGCTGTAAGCTACCCCAAAGGAAACATATCATTTAAAAAATAAGAATTACTATTTCAAAACAAAAATAAGGAATATGCGGCGGCCTCGATCAATGACACTTTATACCAAGCATTGCCGCATAATAAATATATAAAATATAATATGATATAATGGGAAGTGTTTGTCTTAGATCGACCGCTTCCCTTAATTCTTTTAGCTATTGTTCTCTCGCAGGTTGCAACAAAAATTGCAAAATATAATATATATAAGAGTTTGCTAATTTTGTTGCAAGTATCAGAAACTCTCAAATGGTTTGGACATTTTTATAAAATTATAAAGGTAAAAAAATTATATAAAAATGAAATTAAAATATAACTATTTTAATTATTTTATAATCTCGGTTCTTTTCACTTTTGACTAAATTTTGAAAGATTATATATATACTATGTTCGACAAAAAATAGTCAAAAGTGAAATGGATCCAGAATTTTAAGCAAAAAGGAGGATAAAAAATAATGAGTATTATTAAAGAAGGAACTTATACTCAAAGACAACTTTTTGAAATGTTAAGTATAAGTCAATATGCATGGAACAGAAGAAGAGAAGATTGGTTAGATCATTTCGCTGACTTTTGTGATTATTATTTATATCAAAAGGAATATGGAACATGGACATTTGATATTAATGAGGTTTATCAAGAAGAATATTATCCGCTTCCACGTAAAAGTAATAAGGCAGAAAAAGAAGCAGATTATGAAGCATTTACATTAAAACATATTGAAAAGAATCCATATTGTAGTACAGCTATTATAGCGCGCAATGCGATTGAAGATGAAGGGATCCAGAATAAATACCATCATAAGGAGGGTTCCGCATATCGTTACATTAGACCTGTTGTTAATAATGAATCAAAAGTACATAAAGGAGAAAGAGTATGGGGCCATTTAAGTAAAGATGGATTAACATTTATATTATTAACACCACAACAATTGGATTATCTTAATGCTACTCTTGAATATTATTTTAAAGATGTAAATAATATTGATGAAAAACAGGCGGATATTATTGCTAAAGAAGAGGGTAGAGATATAACAAAAGAAGAGGCTAAAGAATTAATTTATGAAAAAGCAAAAAGCGCATATGGACAAGCAATGAATAGATTTAGAGAGATGTGGCATTTTAGACCATATAAAGTATCTAGATTAGATTTAGTTGCTTTTGATAGCGCAGAAGAAGAAGCGGCTGCTATTAGAAATATGTAGCGGGAATGCGACTAAAGTAATATAGTTCGCGGTAAAATAATGTAATTTAATATAAAATAGTTAAAAGTGAAATGAGTCTTGATAAAAGAGATATGAAGCGGGAATGCGATTAAATAAATATAATTTGACATAAAATAAAAAATATGTTATAAAAAAGCGGATCCAGATAAATGTAATATGAAGCGGGAACGCGCTATAAAACTCAGATGTACGAGAAATTTGCATAAAGGAATGGCGCTAGCCTTTTCGGGAAGCTAGGGAAAAGTTGCATAAAGGCTCAACTGTACGGAAAAATCGCATATAGGTTTTATGGAACGCGTGTTCGGCTCTGTGGCGATGCTCGCCGAGCCGACAAGTTTTGGGATGCCGCACATTTGTTTGCAAAACAGGTTTTCGCTTGAAAATTATGTAAAGTTATTATGTAAACGCGAATTCGGCCTGGTGCGATAGTAAGCAGGCCGATCGGCATTATGTAAACCTTAGTTGACATAAAAAAATGATAAAATTATTCTACTTTCAGTCAAAAAACAAGCATTTTCGCAAGTTTAGCGACCTTTTCAAACAATTTTATCACTTTTTTATGTCAATTAGACTATTATGTCGCCCTTTTCTGTCTTTTTTCGATTAAATCTAGCTTAAATTCTCTATTTTCTACCTTAAATGTAATAATTTTTCCAATATTTTCTATTTTTATTGCATTTATTGGTAAATTTTGACTATTTTTTAACGCATTTGCTAAAATTTGTATAATTTCCTCTTTTACTGGATTTGCTTTACGCTCTCTTGTAGTTTTCTTATTTTCAACATTTGCTCTTGCATTTACTCTTGCTGTTCCATTTGCTTTTGCTTTTGCTGTAAGTCTTTCAACTTCTTCATTTACTTCGTATCCCTCATCCTCAAGCCAAGTTTGTATTGCCTCTTGTTCAGTTAGTTCTAATTTGTCCATTAGGTTTTTTATTTCTTCATCTGGTACTTTAACCTCTTTATTTTTGACTTTAACTATCATAACTATCAACTCCTTTTCTACTATTATTATACTACCTTTTCAAAAATTTGTCAATAGTTTTTGAAAAGTTTTTTAATTTTTTTTGAGGAGAAGGGACAAAGCCCTAGTCCTCAACAATAGCTTGGAATTTTGTTACTTTTTTGTCTTTTGTTCTTGCAACTCTTCCAGCATCTACTAATTTTTTAAGTAAAGCAGATACTTTTTGATTAGATAAATCAGCCACAAAGTCAACTTTTTCTTGTAATTCGCTAATTGTAACAGGTTCAGCGATTTCAACCATTGCATTGTAGATTTTTTCTACAAGTTCAGCATTTTCTTTTTGTACTTTAGTAGTACCAGTTCTATTTGCTTTTTTGTCTAGTAACTCTAGTTCGTGATTTACAAAATTTGTAAGTTCTTCATTTCCCTCTACTAAAACTAATACCTCATTAAATAAATCTCTTTTTGTTTTTTTGTTTGCCATAATACATTCCACCTTTCTTATTTTAATTTTTATGACTTGCTACCGTAGGTTGTTATCAAGTTTTTACCCTACCCTTTTGTTATCTTTATTATATCATACTTTGTTGTCTTTGTCAATACTTTTTTAAAATTATTTTTTATTTTTTTAAGTATTAACTTTTCTTTTCTTTTTCTATAATAATTATAACATTTTATTTTTTATTTGTCAATAGGTTTTCTAAATTTTCTTTAAAAACTTATTGAATTTGCCTTTTCCCTGCTGACATTATTATTATAACATACTTTTTATCACTTGTCAATATTTTTTGGCAAATTTTTTAAAATGCGGCAAAGCCTTGCGGCTGTAGGGATGCGGCGGATCCGCTTGAGGCTCTAGGGGTTTCGGGAATAGACAATAGGTCAACAGATTATGTAAACCTAAAGGAAAAAACTGGAAACAAGTTTACATAAAGACAAATCGGCGCGACACCACCGACGCCGCGCCGACCGACAAATGAGTTTACATAATAACTTTACTTTAGTTAACATAAAAAAGAGGGGGTATCCCCTCTTAAGCCTGTTCATCATTGTAGGCGAATAATGTTGTCTTTTTGTCTTTTGTTCTTATTACCTTATTTGTATTTACTAATTGAGCAAGTAAAGCGCTTATTTTTTGATTGCTTAGTCCCTCAAGTGTTTTATCTGTTTCTTGTAATTGTGTTATTGTCATTGGTGCGCCTTCTAATCTTAGAGTTTCAAGGATTATATCTTTTATTCCTTCGTTTTCTTTTTGTGTTTTTGTTGTACCTGTTCTATTAGCCTTTTTTTCTAGTAATTCTAACTCGTGATTGATAAATCCTACTAATTCTTCATTTGCGTTTATTTCTTCAATCTCTAATAATTTGTTAAATAAATCTTTCTTTGTTAATTTGTTTGCCATAATACCACAACCTTTCAATTTTTATTTTTTTATGACCTACTTCCGAGAGTTACTTTATTAGGTTTTTACCTCTCCCTTACTATGATTATATTATATCATAGCTTTTTGCTTTTGTCAATACTTTTTTAAAAAATTATTTGATTTTTTTCTTTGATACAACTATTGATAAAATCTGTAATGTCTTGGTCTGTGTCTAGCTCTCCACTGCCTAGCACATTTTCATTGTAGTAAAATACTTTAATGTACTTTCTTACTTTTGTTGTAATAAAAATTATGTTATTTTCTAATTCAATGTAATAAAGTTTATGTCCTCTATTAGATAACCAGTAACAAAAATTATTGCTTGTTATTTTTTCTAAAATGCCACCTCTATCTTGACAAAAATTGAATAATTTTTCTAACATTGTTTTTATTCCTTTCTTTATTTTATATATTTATTATAACATTTTATCTTTTGTTTGTCAATAGTTTTACATCATTTTTAATAAATTATTTGTTATTTCATTTTGTTCTGCTATTGTTTCTGGTTTACATAATTGATATACATCTGGAGTTCTTAATTCAAACCATTCTCCATTAGGTCTAATTCTACAACCACATTTCGTAAAATATCTATGTAAAACTCTTTCGTATTTTTCTATTGCTTTTCTGCTGTAATGTGTCCATAATTTTGTTACTACTAATTCATTAGGGCAACCTGTTTGTAATTCTGCTAACCTTCTGTTTAAATTATTTGTTATTCCTATTTTATACTCATTTGTTCCTTTGTTATTTAAAATGTAAAGTATTTGTGTTTTATTCATTTTTATTCCCTCTTTCTAATTATTTTCTTCAAACCAAATTATATTTTTTTCAGTTGGTGTTGGAATAGGTACATTTAAACCAACCAACCATTCTGTATTGCATTTAGGACAAGTGTAACTTCTTTTTTCCATTATGTAACCATCATCTAGTCCTCCGTCTGTATCATAGCAATCATCAAATTCTAGCGGACTTCCGCACTTTTTACATTTTATTTCCATTTTTATCAACTCCTTTGTTATTATTATTATACACTATTCAAAATCATTTGTCAATACTTTTTTTAAATTTTCTTTTAATTTTTTCCTTGCTTGTTTATGTATTTTTTGTGTGTCGCCTTTGCATCTTTTACATACTTTAGGACAGTTCCAGTCAAGAGCTGTCGCCATTTTATTACTTGCTCTTTTAAATAAGTCCATTGCTACCCCTCCAAAATAAATAATAATATCATACCAATTTCAAAAACCATAACCCACGCCCAACTCATGAAATAATCAAAATAACTACCACACTGCTTTTTTCCTAGTTCTTTTAAATTAGAACGGTAAACAATAATTGATAAAATAAAAGCTATCATTTTTAACACCTCTTTCTTAATTCTAATACTATTATATCATAGGTTAGGGGTTTTGTCAACCCCTATCTACAAATTTCTTTACCTAATTTTTTTTGGTAGTATTTACAAAAGTTTTTGTTTAACATTGCAAATTCTATTGCCCATTTTGTTGCATTACTTTCAAGTGGTAATCTTAAATAAAAATAATTTACTTGTTCATCTGTCAACTTTTTTTCTTGAAATAATAAGCTTAGTAGTTCTGTATCTCTGTTGTATTCTTCCTCGTTTTGTTCTTCATAAGTGTAAATATGACCTATTTCGTGTAATATTCCTAGAATAAATGAGTTAAACTTACATTTGCTATTTAATTCTCTTACATACTCATTAAATGTTTTTGTATCTATTTTATCAGTTACATTGTTTACATAAATTGTATTAGCAGTAGGCTCACACTCTAATCTTTTACCAAATTTTACTTTTATTGTTTTATCTATTTGTTTTACAAATTTTTTTACATAATATTTTTTAATTATATTCATTTTTAATCACCTCTCAACTTATTTTCTATAATTATTATACTACTAATATTATTATTTGTCAATAGTAAAATGAAAAATTTTTAAAAAAGATGCGGCGGCTGGAGCCTTAGAGCGCCAAGGGTTTCGATCGATCTGTCTATCCTTAGAGCCAAGCAGGTTTTAGGATGCGAACAAATGTTCGTGTTTCACGTGAAACAAATGGAAAAACTTGGAAGGGTTAAGTTATTATGTAAATCGGGGCGCCACAAACGCAAGCGCCCCGCCAAATTGGTTTACATAACACCTTTACGCAAGTTTACATAAAATTATTTCCAGTAATTGGAAATTAGTTTACATAAAAAAGAGGGCGAACTTCCGTTCACCCACTCTACTATTCTGCTATTGAGAACATTGATTTTTTCTTGTCTTTAGTTCTTACAACTTTTTCTTCTTTGATTAGTTGTGTTAATAAAGCACTTATTTTTTGATTAGAGTATTGAGCCATTTCTTCGTCTTGCTCTTGTAATTCTGTAATTGATACTGGTGTTGCAATTCTTACTAATGCTTCAATTATTTTTTCTTTTATGCCTTCGTTTTCTTTTTGAGTTTTTGTTGTTCCAGTTCTGTTTGCTTTTTTGTTTAATAACTCTAATTCGTGGTCTACAAATTCAACTAAGTCTGCTCTTCCCTCTCTTTCAACGATTTCTCTTACTTCTCCAAATAATTCTTTTTTTGTTTTTTTGTTTGCCATAACTACCACCAAACCTTCCTTAAAATTTTTTTCTATGAGTTCCTTCCGTAGGTTACTAATGAACTTTTTACCCTACCCTTACTGTATCTTTATTATATCATTTTATCTTTTGTTTGTCAATAGTTTTTTTTATTTTTTTATTTTTCTTCTTTATGCCAAATCATCCCTTGTTCTTCTGTTGATACATCTATGTACTCATCTCTATAAGTATTTCTGGCTCTGATTTCTCCTGTATAGATTTCTACCTCATCAATAGGATAAAATATTCCATTGATAATAAAATAATAATCTAATTCTTCGATGTCTTTATCTGATGTATTTAAAATATCATTAATAAAGTCTTTTACTGTTGTTTCTGTAAAGATTATTTTCATTTTTCTTCACCTCTCTTTTACTATAATTATTATAACATTTTTATTATTATTTGTCAATACTTTTTTTATTTTTTTTATGCTACGGCTTGTTGAGGTAGTCTCCAACAAGCCCTATTTATTGATTTATCAATGCTTTTGTGTGTTTTAAAGCATCTTGCCAAAATTTGTGTTTCGATTAAAGCGTCTGCAAGTCCTGTGTGCTCTTCTTCAAAGTCAAAGTCTTGTGATAAGTAGGCGTACATCCTTTCAGCATTTGTTATTAAGTTGCCATTTGCATTTCTAACATTTTCCCATTGAAAAGTTTTTTGTAAACCTAGAGTTTGACAAGCAATATGCCAGATATCACAAATTTTAGTTCCGTATTTGAAAAACCAACGACAAGCTGAACCACTTAAAAATCTAACTGTATTATTTAATGTTGTATAATCAAAATTTGCATTAAATGCGTAAACCTCTGTAATGTTAAAGTATTCCATTGCACTTTTTATACTTTTTCTTGCTTCCCAGATACTAACTTTTTTCATTGTACCATTTTTTAATTTTTCATAGTATTTAGGTAACTTGTTTTTATAATAAGCTGTATCCATTAGCTCTTTCCAATCAAAGATTTCTTTTATTGCAAAACTTCTTTTTGCATAAACATTTCCTTGTTTATCTGCAACAGTAAAGCCTAAGTCATAAACCAAACCATCGTTTGGAGCTCCCTTTACTCCTATTTGATTATTTGTTGTTTCAACATCTAAAATAATTATATATTTTTTTCTTCTATCAATTTTCATTTTTATCAATTCCTTTCCTTAACTCTGATATTATTATACTACCATTTGATTATTTTGTCAATAGTTTTTTATAAAAATATTCTAAATTATTATAATTTTCTTCGCTTATTTCTCCCATTGTATAATCATTTACTATTCTACATTGTACTAATAGTATCTTAGCTGTTTTATTAAAACTTCTTTTCATTTTACTTATTTTTATTATCTCTCTTAATAAATATACTTCACTCATTATTCTTACCCTCTTTCCTTAACTCTGATACTATTATACACCCGTTCTATTATTTTGTCAATACTTTTTTTCAAATATTTTTTATTTTTTTATTCAATAGTGTCAAGTTATTATGTAAACTGCGGCGGTGGTTGGTGTAAAGAATTTTACTCCAGGTTTCGGGAAAACGTTTGTTCGGTAAAATTTACATTTTCTGGAAAAATTATTTTTAAGTTATTATGTAAACCCGCAAAACGGCCTCCAAACGAACGTTCGCGTTTAACACGATCCAGCTTTAGGTTTACATAATCGGTTGCCGCGCATTAATAAAAAGAGGGTTGCCCCTCTTTACATTGCTACTATTGTATTTTCAAGTTGTGTTAATTCTTTTATTTGTAAACCTTTCCAAAGACCTCTGCTATTGTCTGCTACTGAAGTAATTCTTTTTATTCCAGTTCCTCCAGCACTTTCCCACTCGTTTAAATTCTTTGTGTAATCATCTAGTAAATAACATTCTTTGTCAATTTTTATTTCTAATTTACTTTCAATAAATTTAGCTTTATTTTGTCCATTTCTACAAAGTAAGATATTTTTTTCTTTCACATTTGGTAAGTATCTTCTAACCCAATTTCTTTTGTCTAAGTCTGCGTACATATTTGGACTAGCTGAAATAATGTAAACATCTTCTGTTAGTGCTAATTCATTTATTTTTTCTATTCCTTTGTAAGCTAGTAAGTTAGCAAAGAAACCTCTTTCAGTTTCAAATCTTAATAGTGCATTTCTAACATTAAATCTTGCACAAGTTCCATCTAAATCTAAAAATATTTTTCTCATAATAATCACCTTATTTCCTTTCCTTTTACACTCTTATTATATCACCTTTGAGGTTTCTTGTCAATACTTTTTTAATTATTTTTCACAATAATATTCAAATACATTATCTAATACTATTACTTGAACTAGAGCTCCTGTTTCTGTTTCTGCTTTTATATTTATTTTCATTGTGTTTATTGTAAGGGCTATTCCTAGAATAGCGCCTACAATTAAACTAATTACAACCAACAATACTTTTTTCATTTTAATCAACCCCTTATTTATTTATTTCTCTTATCCACAAAGCAATTGCTCCAATTGATAATGGTATCATTAACCAGAAATTATTTTCTAATACATTTACTATTCTTCCTAAAATGTCAAAGAATATTAAGATTAAACAAACTCCAATTATTCCTCCAATTAAATTTAATAATAAACTTTTTAAACTCTTTAGTATCTTTTTCATTTTTATCATTTCCTTTCTTCCTTAACTCTGATATTATTATAGCACCATCTCCGCGTTTTGTCAATAGTTTTTTTTAATTTTTTCTAAAATAAATTATTCTATTATTTACAAATTCCGCTTTTTCTTGTATTACATATTCTTGATTACACTTTGGACATTCCCAAACAGATGTTTCTATTAAATAGCCTTCTCTTATTCCACCTTCTGAATCAATAGTGTAAAAGCCAATCAAGTTGGCTTTTACACTTTGGACACTTTAAATCTTCCATTTTATCAACTCCTTTTATTTTTCAAATGCTTTTGTTGTATCTGCTTTTACTACTTTAAACTTTTCGCCTCTTATTTCAGCTATCATTTTATCTCTTGCTTGACCTTTAGTTAAGCTTACTTCTGGTATCTTATCATCTAACCAAAAGACAATAGAACGAAACACTTGTTCTACCAATTCTATTCCTTCTCCAATATAATTAACAATACAACCAATTATACACAGTGTTAACCCTATTATTGTAAATGGTAGTTTGATTATAGGTTTGTAGATATTGATTATTAACTCTATTATTCCTTTACTTATTAGTTCTCTTTTTTCCTTTTTACTTAGTGCTTTACTTTTATTGATTACTTTTATTGTTCTTATTATTTTCATACTTATCAACTCCTTAACTATTGTTATTATAGCACATTGGCTTGACTTTGTCAAGCCTTTGTATTCTTTTCTTTTCTTTTTCTTTCAATGTATTTTATTAGGTTGACTTTGTGTTGATATTCTTGTTGTTCTTTTATCTTTTCAATGTCGTACTCTCTCACCTTTATTTTAGTATAGCCTTGGTTAATTAGCTCTTTTGGTGTTGTCTTTCTTTGGTGTGCTATGTTTAGTAAGGCTCTTCTTTGTAGCTCTACCTTGTGGCTTGTGTAGTATTCCATACTCTCTACTTCTAGTAGTGTACTTATTGGTTTGTACTTATTCTCTTTCTGAAAGAATGTTAGTTGTATCTTAATCATTTAACATCATCTCCTTTGTTATTATTATTATACTATACTTGCTGTCGTTTGTCAAGTGTTTTATTCAACTTTTTTTCATTCGCTCTATCCCTTGCGGCTGTAGGCTTAGCGGGCTTGGTCTGACTGACTATTCAGTTGTTCGCTTTGTTCGGTAGTAAAGTTGTTATGTAAACCTAGGCAGGTTTCAAGTCTGAAAGCCTTGAGGCTGTAAGGTTTGCGGGATCAAGAAGCGGTTGGAAAAAGCTGGAAAATGGATGAAGAAATTCCCGAACAGATGTTCTAATATATAAATCGGCACGCCACAAACGCAAGCGTGCCGAGCTTTCGGTCTAGCCTTAGGATGTCATGAGAAGAGGCTGCCGCATGATTAGATAAGTATAATGATGTAATGTATTTTATTTCATTTATAATATAATTATAGCAAAGCAAGAAGAATAAAATAAAATAAAATTATTTATTTAATCAAAGGCTGTGAAGTTATTCATTTGAGTTGGTTTGACTGTTGATTAGACTTGCTTATCATCTCTTTTGAGGGGGCTATTGATGAAGCGGCTGTTCGCTCAAAGGCTTGCTCTACGCAGCGTACTTGAGACATTTTTATGGGGGGTACTGTTTTGGGAAAAAATTTTTAAAAATGTTGAAAATTGGTTTGTCCTCGTACAAAAAATCTCAAAATTATATTTTCATTTTTAAAAACGATTATTAATCTATCCAAGCTTTCATATTTTTATAAACGCTTTCTATCTCTTGTTGACTAACATCTCTATTTTTTGTTGAAGCCCATGCTATTGTAAGCAATGCAGCAATCACTTTATTAACTTGATTATCTAGATCTAACATTCTTTTTTCCTCTCTTTCCATAATCTCTTTTCTTTCCTCCCCACATTAACTCATAAAGGCCTCTTTTTAAAACCTTTTTTGGTTTTGGAAGTGGCAGAACTTTTCCCATTAAAAAAACCTCCTTTCCAACTAACAGTAAAAAATCCATCATAAAAATTCATATATTCATCAAAATCGCCACAATTATATTTAATCTTATATCCTTTTTCTTTAAATGCGGCAACGGTCTTTTTGTCTAAGATCCCGTGATAAGATACTTCATACCTACCTTCCGCACTAGCCTTTTCTATTTGCTCTATTAATTGTTCTGTATATTCTTGATGTCTTTTTTCTATTGCAGCTCTTGTTTTTTCTCTTATTATATCCGAAGAAACAATTTCCATTTTTTTTCTCCTTTCTTTATATATATTATATAATAATTAAATAAAAAAATCAATAAAATATTATAGAGCGCTTGACAAAAAAAATTTTTTGTGGTAAAATATTAATAGAAGTAGGACAAAAATAATTAAAGAGAGGAGAAAGTTAACAAATGAGTGAAGACTCAGAAAATAAGAAATTAGATTATACTTTACATTCTCCTGAAGAGCGTAGTGATTTTGTAAAAAATTTATTAAAAGACCTACCTCCAGAAAAACTTACTAATCAATATATAGAAATATTATCTGATTATATTATTTTTGCAATGGATAAAAAAGAAAGAAAAGAAAGAAATATATTAACTGAAAATAGAATGATAACTGTAAACAAAAGAGAGACTTCTTATCAAGGTTTAGTAAGCAAATTTGAAAATGGGGAAGATGGACTTTATAATTTATTTAATGAAGATAAAAATGTAATTTTAACTCCAAAAGTATCAATTACAAAACAAGATATAGAAGAAATTAAACCTTTAAAAGAATTGCGCGACGCAATAGAAATTGTCAAAGAACAAGAGAAAAAAGCAAGCGGCAAGCGCAAATTTTTATTAAAGAAACAAATTATAGAAATGTGTCAAAATCAATATACTATTAAAGGAGACTTTAAACAACCAATGTATGGCTCTAATACGATAAAGAGCTTTACAAAGGCGGACTTGCATGATGATATCGTGATAGATGCGGCAGGTGAGCCACATAACCGCGGTTTTATTTCCTTTTTTAACCCAAAACATATTTCTGCACTTTTGTGTAATTATTCCGCATTAAAAGAAGACTCTTATGGAAATTTTATTGATGATGCTTATTATTTAATGCAAGATTTAGATAATTTAGTAGATAAAACATTAAAGAATGATTATCCTTTGTATTATGATTTATTAATTTATAAAATTGATGGAAAACAAAATGTTGAAATTCAAATGCTATTAGAAATGAAATATGGGGTAAGACATTCTGTAGAATATATATCTTCTTTATGGAGAAATAAGATTCCTAAATTAATTGCGGAACAAGCAAAAAAAGATTATTTAATTTGGTATTATACAGAAGTTGAATATGGTCAATGGAAAAAATGTTCTAGATGCGGACAAATTAAATTAGCTAACAATAAATTTTTTTCAAAAAATAAGACATCAAAAGATGGATTTTATAGTATTTGTAAAGAATGTAGAAATAAAAAGAGGAAGGAGGAATAGCTTTTGGCCTCTTATACATGTGAAAAATGTCATAAAACAATGGATGAAAAGCAATTTTATACATATAAAAATGGAAATAAAACAGAATTATGTAAAAAATGTTTGACTATGCATATAGATAACTTTAATCCAGATACTTTTTTATGGTTATTAAAGAAGATGGATGTGCCATATGTTCCTTCTGAGTGGAATGTTTTGAGAGATAGGGCTTACGCAAAAGACCCTAATAAAATGAACGGAATGTCAGTTTTTGGAAAATATCTTTCAAAAATGAAATTAAAACAATGGAAGGACTATGGTTGGGAAGATTCAGAAAGATTACAAGCTAAAGAATTAGAAAATAATAAAGACAAAATAGAAGAATGGCAAGAATTAGAAAAATTAACTCAAGAGCGTTTTGAAAATGGCGAAATTTCAGAAGCGGAATATAAGACTCTAGTAAGCGCAAGTACGCAAAATGAAATGCTAAATGGCCTAACTTCAATGCCTATTGCGGCGGCTCCGCCTGAAGATCCTTATATCCAGGAAGATGAATTATATGATTTGTCTGATGAATTAACAGAAGAAGATAAAAAATACTTGGCTATGAAGTGGGGAAGATTATATAAACCTTCAGAATGGATTGAATTAGAGAAAATATATGAACAAATGACTGCCTCTTTTGATATACAAGATGCGGATACGATTAATACTTTAATTTTAATCTGTAAAACAAATTTGAAAATGAATCAGGCTATTGATATAGGAGATTTAGATGGATTCCAAAAACTATCAAGAGTATCCGAATCTTTAAGAAAGTCAGCTAAATTTACCGCTGCTCAAAATAAAGAAGAAAAAAACGACTTCGTTGATTCAGTAGGAGAATTAGTATCAATGTGTGAAAGAGAAGGGTTTATCCCTAGATTTGCAACAGATATTCCTCAAGATAAGGTTGATTTAACTTTAAAAGATATGAATAAATATTTATATAAATTAGTTACTCAAGATTTAGGATTTGGACAACAAATAGAAGACGCATTACAAAAAATAAAAATTCAGCAAGAAATGCAATCAAACAATGATTTGAGCTTAGATGCGGATGCCGATACTGAGGAACTTATAGACCAGGATTATGAAGACTTTTATCAAAGTGTGCATAATCAAAAAAAGCAAGATTTAGATATGCAAAAAGAAGGGGATGATTAAATTTGGCTTTAGCAGATTTAATGGCATTATCTTCTAAAATGACGAAAAAGACTGGTATTTCAGAAGAAAGAATAAAAGCTCAGATTCCTATTATAAGACAATATGTAGCTTTTTGGAGGGAATATCCAGATATTTTTGTAGAATTTTTATGTGGTAATAATCCAGAAAATTTTCATTTATTCTTTTATCAAAGAGTTTTCTTAAGAGCGGTAATGCGTCATAGATATGCTTATGCAACTTTCCCTAGAGCTTATAGTAAATCATTTTTATCTGTGTTAGTATTAATGTTAAGATGTGTATTATTTCCTGGTGCTCATTTATTTGTTACAACAGGAGGAAAAGAACAAGCGGCAGGTATTGCACGTGAAAAAGCAGAGGAATTATGTAAACTTATTCCAGGTCTCCGCAATGAGATAGATTGGAGTCGTGGAGCATCAAAAGCTTCTAAAAATATGGTTGAATATATATTTAAAAATGGTAGTAAACTTGATATTATGGCCGCACAACAAAGTTCTCGTGGTAAAAGAACGACAGGTGGATTGGTTGAAGAGTGTATATTAGTAGACCAAACAATACTAAATGAAGTTATTATTCCTACAATGAACGTTGATAGAAGATTATCAGATGGTTCAAGACATGAAGAAGAAGTAATTAATAAATCTCAAATTTTTGTTACAACAGCAGGATGGAAAAATTCTTACGCTTATGAAAAATTAATTCAAACTCTTATTCAACAAATCATTGATCCTAATCAAGCTGTTGTTTTAGGAGGAACCTGGAGAGTTCCAGTAATGGAAAAATTATTAAGAAAATCTTTTATTGAAGAGCTTAAATTAGATGGAACTTATAATGATAGTTCATTTGCAAGAGAATATGAGTCTGAATGGAGCGGAGATGCGGAAAATGCATTTTTCTCAGCAGAGAAATTTGATAAACATAGAGTATTGTTACAACCAGAGTATGAATTTAGTGGAAGATCAAATAAATCAGCTTATTATGTTTTAGGAGTTGACGTTGGTCGTAAAGGATGTACAACCGAGGTATGTGTATTTAAGGTAACGCCGCAAACTCAAGGAACATCTTTAAAAACATTAGTTAATATTTATTCTTGGGATGAAGAACATTTTGAAAATCAGGCTATTAATATAAAAAGATTATTTTATAAGTACAAAGCTCGCAAGATTGCTATTGATGCTAATGGTTTAGGTATAGGTTTAATAGATTACATGGTAAAATCTCAAATTGATCCAGAATCTGGTGAATTACTTCCTGATTTTGGAGTTGAAAATGATGAAGATAATTTTTACAAAAAATTTAGAACTCCAGATACAGAAACGGATGCTATGTATTTAATTAAAGCTAATGCTCCTATAAATACAGAAGCTCATACCTATGTTCAAACACAATTATCAAGCGGAAAAATCAAGTTTTTAATAGATGAAAATCAAGCTAAAACAAAACTAATGGGTACAAAGGTTGGACAAAATATGGATAGTAGTAAAAGAGCAGAATATTTAAAGCCTTTTACTTTAACAACAATTTTAAGAGAGCAAATGTTAAATTTAGTAGAAGAAAATGAAGGTGTAAATATTATATTAAAGCAATCTTCAAAAAATATTAAGAAAGATAAGTTTTCTGCTTTTGAATATGGATTATATTATATAAAACAAGAGGAAGATAAAAAGAAAAGAAGAAAAAAAAGAAATATTGCGGAAATGATGTTTTTTACTTCTTAATGGTCATTTTTGGAATATTTTGTTTAAAGAAAAATAAAATAATTATAGATTTTAGTATATTAAGGAGGGTTCTTAATGAGAGCTAGTCGAGGAGAAATAAAAATAGAAGAAATTTTACAACAAGCTGGTCTAAATTTTACTGAAGAGTATTCTTTTCCAGATTTGATTAGTTCAAGTGGTAGACCTTTAAGATTTGACTTTGCTGTATTTGATGATAATGATAATTTAGATTTTTTAATTGAGTATCAAGGAATTCAACATTATTTACCAAAAAGTAAATTTGGAGGATTTTCTGGTTTAAGAAAACAACAATATAATGATTTAATAAAAAGAGAGTATTGTAAAAAACATAATATTATTTTAATTGCAATTCCTTATACAGATGAAAATAAAATAAATTATGATTACATTATGAATTCTTATTATGCGGCAGGTGGTTATTAATATACAAGACGAGATAAAAGAAAGGTAAGGTGTCTGTCTTGATTAATAGAAGAATGCAAGAAATAAAGAAAAAAGGTTTTTCGATGGATACCCGCGATGATGAAATAGTAGATATGATTAATAATAGTCAAGATGGCTTTACACCAATAGATTTTTCAAAAATAAAGATTGGTGTAAAAACATTAGATGATGCTATTGTTGATTTAGGAAATTATAAAAAAATTAATCCTAGATATGGAGATAAAAATGAGGTCTTAAGAGCTATAAATAATTGTGATTATAATACAATGAGAGATATATCTAATTTTTTCTATAAAACAAGTGGTATATATTCAAGATTATGTCGTTATATGGCTTATTTATATAGATTTGATTGGATGGTAACTCCATATATTAATTCAGATTCAATAAAAGTTGAAAAAATCTTAACTACTTTTGATAAAGTATTAAAATATTTAGATAATTCTGGAATTAAAAAAATGTTAGGAGAAATTTCATTAAAAGTTATTAAAAATGGTTCTTATTATGGATATTTAATTCCTCATAAAGAACGAATTATTATCCAAGAATTACCAGCAGAATATTGTCGTTCTAGATTCAGTGTAAATGGAAGACCTGCAGTAGAATTTAATATGAAATTTTTTGATGAGGTCTTTAGAGATACAACTCAAAAAATGAAAATGTTAAAATTATTTCCGGATGAGTTTAGAAAAGGATATATTGCATATAAGGAAGGTAAATTACCTCCAGATTTTGCAGGGGATACAATAGGTTGGTATTTATTAGATACTAACAATGTTATTAGGTTTAATATGAATGGAGAAGATTTTCCAGCTTTTATTTCTGTTATTCCAGCGATTATAGATTTGGATGCCGCACAAGAATTAGATAGGAAAAAAATGGCTCAAAAACTTTTAAAAATTATTATTCAAAAAATGCCAGTAGACAAAAATGGAGATTTAATTTTTGATGTTGATGAAGCTCAACAGTTACACAATAATGCGGTTAGAATGCTAAGTAAGGCTATTGGGATAGATGTTTTAACTACTTTTGCCGATGTAGAAGTTGCGGATATGGCTGATAATAGTACAACTACAACAGTAGATGAGTTAGAAAAAGTTGAAAGAACTGTTTATAATGAAGCTGGTGTATCTCAAATGCAATTTAATACTGATGGTAATATAGCATTAGAAAAATCTATTTTAAATGATGAAGCATCAATGTATAATTTGTTATTACAATTTGAAGATTTTTTAAATTATATGATAGAGAGATTTAATACAACTACAAAAATTAATTTTAAAGTTTCTATTTTAACAACAACTATATATAATTATCAAGAAATGGCTAAATTATATAAAGAACAGACTCAATTAGGTTATTCAAAAATGTTACCTCAAATTGCTCTAGGTCAATCTCAAAGAGCTATTTTAGCAAATGCTTATTTTGAAAATGATATATTAGATTTAGTAAATGTATTTATTCCACCTATTTCATCTAATACAATGAGTGCGGATGCGTTATCAAATAGAAATAATAATTCATCATCATCTTCTTCTGAAGGTGGAAGACCTACTAATGAATCTCAGGGAAAAGAAGTAACTGAAAAAACAATACAAAATAAAGAGTCTCAAAGTTAGGACAAAAAGAAATAATTTTATAAAAAGATAAATCATATTATTATAGTTAATTATTATAAAAAGAAGGGAGAATTATAAAATGCATCAATCTATAGCAACTATTGATTCTCCAGAATTTATTAACTTGCAACCTTTAGATATTAATCCTTTAATGTCTAAATGCGAAATAAAAGTTTTATATATTGGAGAAAATCGTAACCATAGCTATATTTCTAAAGATGTTGCTGAAGATATGGCTAAAACATTGCGCGGGGCGCCAATTGTGGGTTACTATAAAGAAGAGAAAGAAGATTTTGCAGACCATGGAGAAAGAGTTATTTTAGATGATGAGGGTATTAAATTTGAATGTTTAACAAAACCCTATGGATTTGTTGCTCCAGATGCAAAAGTTTGGTTTCAAAAATTTGAAGATACAGATGATTTTGGAAATCAAGTCGTAAGAGAATATCTAATGACTGAAGGATATTTATGGACAAAACAATATGAAGAATGTCAATTGGCTTTAAATGAAGGTAGACCTCAATCAATGGAATTAGATGAAGAATCTTTAGATGGTCATTGGTCAACAAATAATAAAACAGGCATGGATTTTTTCATTATAAATGATGCGATTTTTTCAAAATTATGTATTTTAGGTGACGATGTTGAGCCTTGTTTTGAAGGCGCAAGTGTTACGGCACCAGAAGTAAGTACATCATTCTCAAAAGTAGATGATACTTTTAAGAAGACATTATATACTATGATGCAAGAATTAAAATATGCGTTAGAAGGAGGGCAAGACATGGATACAGAAAATAATAATGTAAATCCTGAAGTTGCAGAAGATATTGTTACTCCTGTAGATGTGAATGGAGAAGGAACAGACTTTGCAAAAGATGATGATAAAACAAAATGTGCAAAGGATGAAGATAAAACTAAATGCGTTAAAGAAGAAGAAAAAGAAAAAAACGCAGATAGTGATGAAGAACAAGATTCACAAGATAACAGCGATGATAGCAATAGTAAAGAAGAAGAAGAAAATAAAGATAAAAAATATTCTTTATTAGAAGAAAATTATAATGATTTACAAGAAAAATATTCTTTATTAGAAGAAGAATATAATAAATTAGTTCAATTTAAATCTGAAATTGAAAATAAACAAAAAGATGAACTTATAAAAAGTTTCTACATGTTATCTGATGAAGATAAAGCTGATGTTATTGCTAATAAATCAAAATATTCATTAGATGAGATTGAAGCTAAATTATCTGTAATTTGTGTTAGAAAAAAGGTTAATTTTGATTTAGACGATACAGATAAAAATGATGATAATGTAGAAAATGATAAAGTTACAACTTATACTCTTGAAAATACTGAGAGCTCTGTACCTGCTTGGATTGCAGCATTAAAGAACACTCAAAAAAGTAAAGAGATTTAATTAATTAATTAAAATAAGGAGGATACATAATGGCTACAATTAAAAGAATTGGTTTTGGTCAAGTAGAGCCAAATCATTTATCAGCTCAAAGAACAGCTCAAATTTATGCTCAATTACCTGCATCAGATGATATAGAAGTTCTTGAGAATGGTCAATATGTAAAATATGACTATGCAAATGGTGAAGTAAATTTCACTGGTTCTGGTGAATGGATGATGGTTTTCAATGAAGTAAAACTATACGATGATAGATGGAGAGAAACATATAAAGATTTCGCCATGATTAAAGATAATTATACAGAAGGTTCAGATTATTCTCACGAAGGATATGGACCATTTAAAGGACAAATGGTTCCTAGAGTTTTCAAAACAAATATTGGAGATATTTATACAACAAACTGTTTAGAAAAAGCTAACACAGATGGAAAATCTGAGGTTGAAGGAACAGAAGATATTAATGTAGGAGATGTTTTATCACCAAATGCAACTGGATATTTATCTAAATCTGGAGATGGAACAATAAAATTACAAGTAGTAAAAATTTATACATTAGCTGACGGTCAAGCTGCCGTAAAGGTAATGAGAATTGCGTAAGGAGGATTAGAATAGTATGAGTTTAAATAGAACAGATTTAATTAAATTAGCAAAAACTGTAGCAAATGCAAATCCTTCTTCACAAGTTGCTTATTCTTTTGGAGAGGATAAATTTAGCTACTCTGATTTAAATGAGACTTTAAGAAATGAACTTAGAGAAATTGCAGGAACATATCAACTTTATAGAGAAAATAAAAATACTGTTTTCACAATTATAGAAGAAACAATTGATGATGTTTTACCTAGAAAAGTAATGGAACAATATGGACAATTTGCTGAAATAAAAACTTTTGCTCAAGGAGATAAACCAGTATTCACTCAAAGAATTACTGAAGCTTCTAGAAGAAGAGCAAAACAATTTATTACAAAAGTTGGATTAGCTGGTATTTATGAAGTATTCAAATTAGATGGAAAAACATTTGAAGTACCAACATCTGCTTTCGGTGGAGCTGCTCAAATAGGATTTGAAGAATTCCTAGATGGTAGAGTTGACTTTGCTGATGTGTTAGATATTGTTATGGAAGGTTTAGATAGATGTGTTTACATTGAAATTGAAAGAGCTTTAAAAGGAGCTATTACTAACTTACCTGCTGCTAACCAAACTTCACAAACAAGCTTTGTTGAAAGCGAAATGGACAAATTAATTAGCGTTGCTGATTCTTATGGACAATCAACAATTTATTGTACTTTTGAATTTGCGGCTACTATGGTTCCAGAAGAAGGTTGGAGAAGCGACAATATGAAAGACCAAAGATGGAATAATGGATATTTAGCAAATTATAAAGGACATAATGTTATTGTTTTACCTCAATCTTATGAAGATGAAACAAACTCTGTAAAAGTTATTGATCCAGCATATGCTTGGATTATCCCAACAGGAACAAACAAACCTGTTAGAGTAGCTTTTGAAGGAAATACAATAGTAGATGAATTCAAAAACTATGACAGAAGTAGAGAAGTTCAAGTTTATAAGAAAATGGGTGTAGCTGCAATAATTACAAATAATATTTGTGTATACAGAAATACATCTTTAGCTAGATAGAGATATAAGGGGGAAGATTATAGTATAATTGAATATCTTTTTTAATTATGCTCTTCCCCATTTTTTTTATAAATAAAATAAGGAGAGAAAAGGAGATTAAATATATGTTAGATAAAGATACTTTAATAAAAGTTAAAAATAGAGATAATGGAAGTGTAGGATATACAATTCCAGATTTAGGAAATTTACATCGTAGCTTTCAAGTAGGAGAAACAAAAGAAGTTACTATGGATGAACTAAGAAAATTATCATATCTTCCTGGTGGAGAAATTTTATTAAGAGATTGTCTTTTAATAGAGAATGATGAGGCAATTGCGGAGCTTTTAGGATCTGTAGAACCAGAATATAAATATACTGAAGATGATATTAAGTATATATTAGAAAAAGGTACTATGGATGAGTTTATGGATTGTTTAGATTTTGCTCCAAAAGGTGTTTTAGATATAATTAAAGATATGGCTGTTAAAATAAAATTAAATGATGTTGCAAAAAGAGAAAAAATATTAGAAAAAACTGGTTTTAATGTAACAAAAGCAATAGAAATAGATGAAGAAACTGAAACTAACGAGCAATCAGAAGAAAAAGTTAGAAGAACAACTCCAGTTCATGCAGAAAAAGAAACAACATCAAGACGTGCAAATCCAGTAACAACTAGTAAATATAAAATTGTTAGTAAATAAAAATGAAGGCGGAGGTGTAATATGAGTAATCAAAATACTACACCTTTCTCTGCTATTTATGATAGCTTTTTATCTAAGATTACAGATGATATGTATATGGAATTGAATGAATTAGATACTTTTAGAATGCTTCAAGAATTATTATTTTCAGCTATTCCAAAATTTGAATTTCCTCGTGTAGATATAACTCAATATGAAAGTGAATATATAGATGAAGAAACCAGATATAATGGAGTAGAAAGTGATAATAAAGAAGTAAAGGCTTTTATTCTAGGAGGAGGACAATTTAATATTTCTTTAACAAATGAAGAAATTAATATACTAGCTACTTATATGATAGTAGAATGGTTAGGTCAACAATTAGCTAGTGTAGAGAATACTAGAATGAAATATAGTGGTTCTGATTTTAAATTTACATCACAAGCAAATCATATGCAAAAATTATTAGCTATTAAAAAAGATTATGAAAGAGAAGGGTTCCATTTGCAAAGATTATATAAACGTAGAATCAAAGATCCTGAGACGGGAAGAATGCTTTCTACTATGGATATCATAATGGCTCCTATGAAAAATGAGGGGGCTGACAAAATATGATAATAAAATATGATATGCAAATAGATAATGATTCAATAGAAGTTAATTTAAAGAGAATAACTAATCAAATATATAAATTGCTTCCTAATAGAGAAGAAGGAATAGATTGGGAAACTCCTTTGACAACTATCATGGAAGAATTAAAAGGAATTCAAAGATTAATTAAAGATTATGAAGAAATTTTCTTTTCTTTAATTAGTAAATTAGAAGGACTTTTTACTTTAACTGAAGAAAATGATTTTTTCCTATATAGAAGAACAATTTTTGAGTGTTTAAGTTTAATGAATGTTCTTATTAAAAAAGTTGATGCGGAGGTTGGGTAAAATGAGTGGATTAGAAAATTTAAAAGCTCGACTTTCTTATCAAGGAGGAAATCAAGAGCAAAGAATGCAATCGGATAAATTAAGAAGTTTAAAAAAAGCTTTATTATATTCTTATCAAGCGGCGACCGCGATTTTAGCAGATAATAGAGAGTTCAGATGTTTAATGAATCCAGATAAAAATAGTTTAGATTATGGAGATATGATTCTTTCTATTCCTTATAAAGATATTTGTCTTAATAAAGAAAAAACAGCAGAAAAGACTTCTCAAGGAGAAGAAGAAATTGGTTTAAAAATTGGAGATGTTTTTACTTGGAAAGAGACAAAAACTAAATGGCTAGTCTATTTACAGATGATAGAAGAAGATGCTTATTTCAGAGCGCAAGTAAGAAAATGTAATTATGAAATTCAAGTAAATGATAATATATATGATGCATATATAAAAGGACCAGATGCAAATACTTTATTATGGCACACAAGAAGAGGTATTGGTTCTTGGAGTGATTTAAATTATGATGCGGAAATGTATATTACAAAGAATGAAGAAACAGAAGCATTTTTCCATAGGTTTGCTAAAATAAAAATAAAAGACAAACCTTGGGAAGTGGTTGCAGTAGACAATATTTCTTCTAATGGAATAATTACACTGTTTCTACAAGAAACATTTTCAAATACAATTGAAGAAGAAGGTAAAAAGGAAGAAGAAAATAATTCTAAACCTGGAATTCAAGATCCTACCCAGCCGCACATTGATGGAGATACTGTTGTTTATCCTTACGATATTAAACAATATACAATAAAAAATGAAGAAGGCGGACAGTGGTTTTTAAGTAATAATAAGGCTAAAATTAATCAACAAGATTCTAATTCTGTTACTATTGAAATTATAACAGGAAGAAGTGGAAGTGTTGATTTAATTTATAAAAAAGAAGGAATTGAAGATATTATTTTGTCTATTACAATTCAATCTTTATAGAGATAAAAGGAGAAAAATATGAAAAGAAATTTAGTAATGTTACCTAAGATAGAATCTTCATTTTTATCTTGTGAAAAGGATACTGAGACAATTTTAAGAAAATTATTTATAAACAGTCAACCTCATAGTGATGCATTAAAAAGATTGTTAGTAATTAATGCTAAAGATTGTTTGGATAACTTGGATAATAAAGTTTATAATGATAAAATTAAAGAAATGTCTCTTGCTAAATTAAAAGAAGAAGGATATATTAAATTAGAACCTAAAATAAGATTTCCTGAACATGAAGAAGTTAAATCTTATATAATTGTTACATTTGATAATTTTACAGCAAATGCTACGAATCCACATTTTAGAGATTGTACTGTAAGTTTTGATATTCTTTGTAATACAGATTATTGGGATATTGGAAATTATAGAATGAGACCTTTAAAAATTGCTGGGTATATAGATGGAATATTAAATAATTGTAAATTATCTGGAATAGGAGAATTTAATTTTTTAAGTTGTGTTCAAGTTATTTTAGATGAAAATCTTTCTGGATATACATTATCTTATAGAGCTATTCATGGACATGATGATAATCTCCCTCCTATTGAATAGGTGGTGGATATAATGTTAAATGAATTATTATTATTATCTGGTAATGATATTCCTTTTGAAGAAGCAAAAATTAGTATTCATCAACCTACAATTAAAGAAATTGCTTATATAGGTGAAGAGAATTTTTTTACTGGATGCGAATTTCTTAGATTTTCAAAAGATAATTTGAGTGAAGAGGACAAAATTAATTTAGAGAAACAATCAAATTTTGAAATAATAATGTTAATATTAAAAGAACAAAATGTTGTTGTTCAAAAGAATAGGATATGTGTTCTTATGCTTTTAACTTTATTATTTCCTAAATATCAAATTAAATTTACAGAAAATAAAATTATTTTAACTGATATAGATACTCAAGAAGAACATGATATTAATGATAATAATTTTTCAAAATTTTTAGAAATTTTGAATTCAATGTTTTGTTTAAGTAATACTTCAGCTGATTATAATCCTAGCGGAGATATTGCAAAAAGAATTGTAAATAAATTAAGAAAAAGACATCAAAAATTGGCAGAAGAAAAAAATAATGAAGATACAAAAGTTGCAATTTTTAGTAGATATATATCTATTTTATCTGTTGGAGAGCAAAAAGATATGAATTCATTATTAAATTATACAGTATATCAATTATTTGATGAATTTAAAAGATTTGAATTAAAAATGAATTATGATATATATATTGATGCTAAGATGGCTGGAGCTAAAGATTTAAAAGAAGTAGACGATTGGATGAAGGATATTCATTCTTAATCTATAAAATTGAAAATATAAAAAGGAGGATACGCATAAATGAAATTTGGTGTACGTGAGATATGTGATGTTGTTTTTAAAGCAAAAGCTGACACAAAAATTGGTTCTACTACATTCAAAAAAGGTCAACCAGTACTTTATATAGATACAGCTAAAACTTCTACTATTGAAGGTGCTGCAACAACAGTTTACGCACAAGGTGGAAAAGGAAATACAAGATTAATTGCGTGGGAAGGTGAAAAAACATTAACTTTCACTGTTGAAGACGCATTATTAAGTCCAATTGGATTCTCTATCCTTTCTGGAGCTGGATTATTTAAAGACGAAGCTGAAGAAGTTCATGTTCATACAACAGCTACAGCTTATGTAGGAACAGATGGAAAAATAGATTTAACAGATGCTTTAGCAGAAGAAGAAAAAATTGATGGAACTGCTCCTATCTTTGTTGTTATGACAGAAGATGATGGTTCTATTACTGGAGAAGTTTTAAGTGATTTAACAGTTGAAGCTAAAGGAAAATCTTTAACAGGTGGAACAACAGCTGCTGGAAAAACAGTTTTTGTAGATTTTTATGTAACAAAATCTAGTGCTAATGTTTCCGAATTACAAATTGATGCAGCTAATTTTGCTGGATATTATTATGTTGAAGCAAGTACATTATTCAGACGTCAATCTGATGGTGTTGATATGCCTGCTGAAATTACATTACCAAATGTTAAAATTCAATCTAACTTTACATTCTCAATGGCTTCTACTGGAGATCCATCTACATTCACATTTACAATGGATGCTTTCCCAGGATACACAATGTTTGATAGAACAAAACAAGTTCTTTGTGTAATGCAAGTTATTGAAGATGCTACATCTGGTACAGAAACAAGAAGAAGTGTAATGCCACATCCAACAGGATTCGATATGGATGAAGCACAAAATGATTCAACAGCTGAATATGGTGAAGCTGATTGAAGTGACCAAGAGGGAAAAACAGAAATAAGTCCAGATATTTTAACAATACCTGAACAAACACATACAATATTAAATAAGCCTGTAAGTGAAATGATTTCTGAAGATACTTATGTAGCTGAAGATGGTTCTGTTTATGGTACTTTAAAAACTATAAATGGTTTTACAGATTTTAGCTCAAATCCAGATGAACAAAATGGATACTATTTCCCTCTAACATTAACTCAAAGTGGAACAACTATGAGTTTAATTAAGAATGGTGTACCTTCTAAAGAAGATATTGCATTTGACCCAGAAATTTTATTAAAAATTGCTGACCAAAATGCCGTATGGACTATAGAAGTTGATGATGCGGAAGTTGTTAAATTAAATTTCAAAAATGCAACTTTTGCTTAATATAATAGGGGGATTTATTCCCCCTTATTTTTTTTGTTAGGAGGAATGTATATGGCTCAAGAGTTAGCTAAAAAAGATATTAATTTAGCTCAAGAAGTATATATTCATTATAGAAAACAAAATTATTTAGATTATAGAAATAAATATATTGATGTTACAAATATCATCAATTGGAATGAAATTGCGGAAATATATAATACAGATGCAAATATATTAAAAGCTAGAATGGGACAATTATTAAATATCACAAATAAAGATGGAGAAACAATAGCATCAGCATTAGGGATTTTAAAAGATTTAAATTCTAATGAAATGCTTTCACAAATAGAAAGAGAAATGATTACAACAGTACCTAATTTAGTAAGACAAGGAATAACTCAAACTCAACAATTAGGGGCAAGTTTAAATAAAATGTCAGATGTAAATAAACAAATTGTTGCATTAGATAGTTATATAAAATATATTAAAGAGGTTATTAATGTATTTAATAAGAATAATAATGATTATTTAAATTATATATTAAGTAAATATCAAAGAGATACAAATATAAAAGCAAATATAAACTCTTTATTTAAAACAGCAAATGGATTAAATTTATTAGCAATTAATAAAACTGCCTTAACAGCATTTAACAGTTTAAACGATAGAGTTGCTCAATTAGAAAAAATAAAAAATTCTTTACAAGGTGGAAATGCTTCTGGAACAGTAGAATATAAGGGTAAAAAAATTTCTTATAGTTCTTACATATATCCAATGCATTACCTATTCTCTGATATATTAGGAGGAATTGGTGAAGCTGTAGGAGCAACTTTTGCATTAAGTGAAGTAAATAAATTTTTAAAAAGTTTAGAAAATGAAAATATAAAAGTTGATTTAGAAGGTACTGGTACTCAACAGATTAATGGAACCACTAAAAAAGCTGACTATGAAATAAACATTAATTCAGAAGATAGAACTATTTCATTAAGTTTTGGTATAAGTGCAAAAGCTCAAAGTCTTAATACCAGTAAAAAAATTACAACTACTTTTCAAACAAGTAAATTATCTGCATTTATTGAAGCGTTAAATAATGTAGAAAAATATCTATTTTATAACAATTTATATCATAATACAGATAATGGTAGAGGTGGAGTTAATTACTTTTTAAGAAGAAAAATTGCGGCTAGTAATTTTTTAAATGCGGTTACTGGTGGAGCTGCTGAAAATGTATTATTTATTCAGTATTTAGATGATTTAATTAGAGTTGATGAATTTTTTGAAAGTTTGGCGGGCGCCGCTTCAAGTGGAAATGTGCCTGGATTGAGTATTATAGGAGCTAGAACTGCGCGAACTCAAGATTATATAAGTAGAAGAGGAGCCAAGTTAAATGCTTTGATTAGCTCTGATTCTGATTTTCGAGACTTAACTCCTCAAGATAAAAATGTTCTTGCTTATGTTCGTTCAAGACAAGTTATTAAAAACTTTAATAATTTAACAACTCAAATTCAGTATGAGCATTAAAAACTTGACAAAAGAAAAAAATTTTAATATAATTATTATAGAAAAGAGAGAAAAGGAGAAAAAAGTATGTCAAAAGTTAGTTATGCAAATTTAAAATTAAAAACAAAAACTGATGTTCTTACTTTTGATTTTGAAGGAGAACAAATAGAAGTATTACAATATTTACCAATTTCTGATAAATATGATTTAATAATGATTACTTTACAAAAAGCAAAAGAGGGAAATATATATAATCAATTAAAATTAGATATGTTTTTTCATTTACATTTAGTTTATTTATATACTAATTTATCTTTTACAGATAAACAAAAAGAAAATGAATTTAAGATTTATGATACATTACAAAGTAATGGATTTATAAATAAAATGCTTGAGTTAATACCAAACGAAGAGTATAATGAATTATTTGAAATGGTTGAAAAGCAAGTTAAAATGGAAATGAAATATACTACAACAGCTGCTTCAGTTTTAAATAAATTAGTAGATGATTTACCAAAAAATGCGGAAGCCGCAATGAAAATTGTAGATAATTTTGACCCAAACAAATTCCAAGCTGTAAAAGATTTTGCTATAGCTGCAAATGGCGGAAGAGATATTTAGCAAGGGCAAAAAACGATAATATTTTAACCTTTATTATCATATATGATAATAAAGGTTTTTTATTTTTGTTTTAAAAGGGAGGTAAAAGGATAATGGCTAGAATTGACGTACAAATGAATTTTACTGCAAATAAAACTGGTTTAAATGAAATTTTAACAATGTTAAAACAGATTGAAGCAGAAGCTTCTAAGGCAAGTTTATCAGGTACTTTAAATCAAGACTTAAAACAAGCTTCAGAAACTGCAAAACAATTAGAGAATATTTTAAACAGTTCTTTTAATAGTAAAATAGGTCAATTAGATTTAAGTAAATTAAATAATAGTATAAAAGATACTTATGGTAGCGTCGATCAATTAAGAAAAAAACTAGAATCTGTAGGTCAAGGTAGAGTATTTAATAAATTATCAAGTGATATTTTAAATACTCATATGCAATTAAAAGAAAGTAATAAAGTTTTAGATGAAATGGCATCTACAATGGCTAATACAGTAAAATGGGGCGTTACTTCAAGTATATTTGACAGGATATCTAATTCAATTCAAAGAGCTTATGAATATGTTAAAGAATTAGATACTTCTTTAAATGATATTAGAATTGTTACTGGTTATTCTGCTGAACAGATGGAATCTTTTGCTCAGTCTGCTAATAGGGCGGCTTCAGCTTTAGGAGCTTCTACAAGAGATTATACCGAAGCATCTTTAATTTATTATCAACAAGGTCTAGATGATGCTGAAGTTCAAGCTAGAACAGAAACTACATTAAAAGCTGCTAATGTTACTGGACAAACTGGAGATGAGGTTTCTGAACAATTAACTGCTATATGGAATGGTTATAAAGTTACAGCAGATGAAACTGAATTATATATAGATAAAGTTGCTAAAGTTGCTGCAGCAACTGCCGCAGACTTAGAGGAATTATCAACAGGTATGAGTAAGGTAGCGTCTGCCGCAAATAATGCTGGGGTTGACATAGATCAATTAAATGCTACATTAGCTACGGTTATTTCTGTAACAAGAGAGGCTCCAGAAACTGTAGGTACTGCATTTAGAAGTATTTATGCTCGTTTGGGTGATTTAGCTCTTGATGGAGAAGATGAATTTGGTGTTAGTTTAGGAACTGTATCAGGTCAAATGGAAGAACTTGGAATTCAAATTCTTGATGAACAAGGTCAAATGAGAGACATGGGTGATATTATTGAAGACACAGCCGAAAAATGGCAAACATGGACACAAGCTCAAAGACAAGCTGCTGCTGTTGCAATGGCTGGAAAACAACAATATTCACGTTTAATTGCATTATTTGACAACTGGGATATGTACACAGATGCATTAAATGAATCTCAAAATGCAATGGGAACATTAAATGAGCAACAAGATATCTATATGGATAGTATAGAAGCCCATTTACAAAAATTAAGAACTGAAGCAGAGAGAACTTATGATGTTTTATTTGATACAAATGCTGTTAATACAATGTCTGATGCCATGACAGGTCTACTTTCTATTTTTAATACTTGGATGGAAGGCGTTGGCGGAGGCTTAAGAAGTATAGCTGTATTAGGAGCAAATGTTGCAAATATATTCAGTAAACAGATTGGTTCTGGAATTGCTGGAATGGTACAAAATAGAGAGAGACAAAAAGCTAATGAAGATTCGGCTGTTTTAAAACAAAATATTATTGATAACTATCAAGCTCAAGGAAGAGGAGATATAACTGAAGATTCCTATTCAGCTGGATTAGATAAAGAAGTTGAAATAGCAAGTAAATTATTAGATATTAAAGAACAAATTTCTTCTGAAGAATATAATTATTTAACTTCATTACAAAAAGAATCCGGAATAGCTGCACAAAAATTAGCTAATGCAGAATCATATAAAAAAGAATTAGAAGAAATAGGATTTTCTGAGGAAAATTCTTTAGAATTTTTAGAAAAACAAAATAAGGTAGATGTTAATCAATTAGAAGCTATTAAAAAACAAAGAACTGACTTAGAAGACATACAATACTTAATGGCGGATATAGAAAAAAGTTCTCAAGAGAAAAATGATATTGCTTTTGACAGCGCATTTGATGAAATTGGAGAATATGAAAATACTTTAACTGAGGCAATGACTTTACAAAAACTTCCTTCTGAAGACCTTGAAAATGAATTTTATTTAAAAATATTAGGAACAGAACAAGAAAGAATTGAGGCTAATCAATGGTTAAATAATTTAATTCAAGGACAAAACAATTTAATAGCAGATCAACAAAATAGAGTGGGAACTTTATCAAATGCTATAAAAAATAAAACTTTTTATGAAAGTGAAGGATATAAAAATTTACAATTAGAACAACAAGCAAGAGATAGATTAATTCAACAAGCTCAACAGCAAGCTGAAAAACAAAAAGCTATAACTGCATCTGTAGAAGGTATTACCACTTTAGTAAGTTTGCTTACTACTGCTAGTGGTATTTTTTCTACAATTGCCGATGAAGATTTAACCGTATGGGAAAAATTTGGTCAAATAACCACCACATTATTAATGACCTTACCTTTGCTAATAACTAATTTCAATTCATTAAAAACTCTTTTACCTAATATAGCTATTAGTTTAGGAGCTACAACATTAGCTGAAGATGCTACTGCCGCATCTGCTTTGAAAGCTACTGTAAGTATAATGGGTATGAAAATGGCACTATGGGAATTTTTCTTAATTATAGGGGTTGTAGTTGCTGCAATAGTAGGAATTGTAGCTGCGGTAAAAGCCGTTTCAGATGCTTATAATGCAGAAGCAATAGAAGCTCAAAAAGCTGCAGAAGCTGCGAAAGAATTAGAAGAAAGCAATAAAGCTGTACAAGAGTCATATCAAAATTTACAATCTGCTTTTGATGCATATGATACAGCTATTGATAAATTAGATCAATGTATTCAAGGAACAGAAGAATGGAAACAAGCTCTTGAAGAGGTAAATTCTGCAGCAGTAGAGGCTATAGAAGCAATTCCTGATGGAATGGACCCAGAATTAATAAAAGATTTATATAGTAGAGATGAAAAAACTGGTCAAATTATTTTAGATGAAAATAAAATGGAAGATATTGAAACTGCAGCTGGATTAAATGCTGCTGCAAGTCAATTTGCATCGACTATGGGTAATTATGATGCTACTATAAAAAGTAATTCATCTCAAATGCTAAATACAACAAGAGATTTAAGTGAAAGTTCTGTTAATGCCGTAGATGCTATTAGTTTTCTTACAGCTGGTTTTAGTGGTCTTGCAATTGCAAATGAGGCAGAAGCACAAATTATTCAAGACAAAGTTTTATCTAATTTAGAAGACTTTTCTGAAGCAATGACAGTTGATGAGTTTAGAGAAAAATTACAAAAATTAGGAATGAATGTTAGTTCTTTAACAGATAATGAATTAGAAAACTATAAAAATAAAGTTATTGAATTAGCAAATAGTACTGAATCAGCTACTGAACAAATGAAATTATTAGCAGGTCTTCAAATAGATAAAGTACTTGGAGATAATTTTGATGCAAGTATAAAAGATATTGTTACTAATCAAGCAACACAACAACAGACAGAGATTGCTCAGGAAATTACAGATAAATTAACTGGACAAGGAATTTCAGCATCAAGTAATTCTGGAAATGATATTTATAAAGAAATAGCTCAAAGATTAAGTGAAGCTACAAATGGACAATATCGTGCTACAACAGGAAATACTGTATTAGGTAGTGATAGTAATCGTAGACTTATTTTTGAAGATGCTAGTGGAGAGAAAACAGAAGAAAAATCTGTTGCTTGGGTAGCTAATACTATTGCTGCTTATGAAGCATTAGAAAAAGCTGGAGGAAATGCTGAAAAAGCTCAAAGTGCTTTTGAAGGATTAGAAGAAGAGCTTGGTGAAGGAATTTCAGATAGTTTAAAAGATTTTATTACTAATGGTAATTTAGAAACATTAACTCAAGATGACTATCAGAAATTATTAGGATATAGTAAAAAAGATTTAATGAAAGCTATGAATATTACTGATTCTAAAGAATTTGATAAAATGTTTGGAGAAAAAGGATATGATGGCTTTAAAAAATCTTTAGAAGACTATGGAACTGCTTTAAATACTTTTACTGACGATATGGTTTCTAGCGCAAGAGAGACTTTTGAAAATATAAATGATACAGATGATTTAACATTGGCAGGAAAGAAATCTATAGCAGAAGCATTAGAAAATGCTTTAGTTTATAGTGGCGAAGAAACAATGTCTTCGATGTCTGATATGTTTAATAGAATGGATGCTATTAATTTAAGAAAATTTACTGATGTTACCTCTGAAATATCAAATTGGGGAGATGTAACTCTTACTTCTTTTAAACAATCATTAGAAGATGCTGGAGTAGCAACAAATTTAACTGATGAAGAGTTAAAAGAATATATACGAACAATGCAAGAAGCTACTGGTGCAACAAAAGATTTTAATAGTTTATCAAAAACTTATGCAGATATTCATAGTATTATAGATGAACTAGAAACAGGAGACACTATTTCTTCAGAAGATTATCAAAAATTAGGTGAAGGTGCTAGTGAATATTTTACAAAAATGTTAGATGGCACTTATAAATTAACAACAGATGCGCAATCTTTTTATGATATGATTCAGAACCAACAAATAATAGATTTTCAAAATTCTTTAAATGACCAAAGAGAACAGTTAAATAGAATTCAAGGTTTATCTCAAATTGATTATAGTCAAGAGGCTTTAAATGAGTTAGGAAAAAGTCAATATAAAAAAGGGTCTTGGTTTTCAGGAACGAATGCAACAATAGATACACAAGATTTAGAGACACAATTACAATTTATATCAGCATTGAGTGAAAATCAAGTAGAAGTAGAAAGATTAATAGATAAACAAAAAAATAATTCTTTAGAAGAAGAAGATTATGAAAAAATTGCTGAAGAAGTAAGAAATTGTACTGATGCTTATAGAAATTTAGATGATACAATAGAAACTGTAAATTCAAATATATATGAAAATGAATTAGCTTTATTATCATCTGTTGATAATTTAGCGGATTTAAAAGATTTAGCTCAATCAAGTGAGATTGAAGAAGATAGCGCAGCTTATCAACAAGCAGAATTAAATTTACATGAAGCTGAAAAATGGGAAGATTTAGATACAGATGAAATTGAAGATTATGCAGATCATTTAAGAGAAATTGCAGATTCTTCTGATGACTTAGCTGATTCTTTAAAAAATGATAAAGAAGCTTCTAGAGAATTATCTCGTCAAATAATAAGAATGAATGAAGGAATTGATGAGTTAGCTGATGGGTGGGAAGATTGGTCAGATATATTAAAAAATTCTTCTCGTTCTAGTGAAGAATATGCTGAAGCTTTGTCTAATACGAGAGAAGCTTTAGCAGATATTTTAGATACAAGTAAAGATTACATTTCTGAAGATTTTGTAAAAGAACATATGGATGAAATCGGAGAGGCAGCAAAAGGAAATGTTGAAGCAATAGATGAACTTCATAATGCTTTAGCAAAACAAATTGTATTAGATATAGCTGTTGATAACGGATTAGATACTCAAACACAAAATGATTTATTAAATCAAATAAATATTTTACAAAGTCAATTACCAGATTTAGAAGTTGGTGCTAGTATCGATGGAACACAATTAGATCAAGATTATGCAGATTTTCAAAATACATTGGCAAGTTTAGTAGAACAATCTGGAATGACGGCAGATCAAGTAAATGCATTTTTAGGTCAAATGGGATATGAAGCTGATTTTGAGACTGAACCACAAACCATTACTCAAAATGTTCCTGTTACTGTATCTGAAACTGAAATGACAGGTGTTTTTCCTCCAAAATTTGTAACAAGAAGTTATCAAAGTGGAACGGAACCTATTACACAAACGGTTGAGGTTCCTAGAATAACAGCTGCGTCAAATGGAAAAAAAGCTTTAAAAATAAATAAAATAAGTAGAAAAGCTCCTAGTTCTTACAGCAATTATTCTCCTAAAAATTCAGGAGGAAAAAGTCCTGGAAGTGGTTCAGGTGGAGGTGGTTCTAAAGGTTCTGAACCAAAAGAGCCAGATAAGCAAGAACAAATTGAAGGCGATAAAGATAGATATCATGATGTCAACATTGAATTAGAACAAATACAAACTAATTTAGATAGATTAGAGAAACAACAAGATAAGTTATTTGGTCAAGATTTAATTGACAATTTAAATAAGCAATTAAAAGAATTAAATAATCAAATTGATACTACAAATGAAAAATTAGTTATAGCAAGGGGAGAACTATCTGAATTAAGAGCAGAATTAGCTCAAAAGGGAGTTTCATTTAATGAGGATGGAACAATAGCTAATTATTCAGCTGCATATGATGCTCAACTAAATTATGCAAATGGAATTATAAATAAATATAATAGTATGTCTGCAGAAGCCCAAGAAACATATAAAGAAACCGTAGATAAAGCTAAAGAAGATTTTGATAAATTTGTTGAAAATATTGAGAGATATGATGAATTAGTATCTAATGAAATACCTGGATTAGAAGATGATATTCAAGAAGCAATAGATAAACAAATTGAAATTCAAATTGAAAAGTTTAATATGGAAATTGAAATTCGATTAGATTTAGCTGAAGCAGAAAGAGATTGGAATGAATTTAAAAAGAATGTTATTGATCAAATAGATGAAGATGATATTCTTGGAAATGCGGAAGCTCGTTTAGAAGACTTTTTCTCATATTATAAAGATGATGGTACTGGAATTGTTCAACGTAATACTGTTCATATTGAAGATATATTAACTCAATTAAAACAAATGGATGATACTGGATGGTCAGATGTATATGGAGATAATAGAGCTCAAGCTTTGGAAGATTTACAAACTTATTATGAGCAAATGATGGAAGATTTACAAGATTTAGAAGAATTACAAGATGAAATTCATGAATCATATTTAGATATGATAGATGAAGCTCAAGATAAGTTTGATGAACAAATAGATACATTTGAACAAATAACAAGTTTAATTGAGCATGATATGGATTTAATTGAGTTAATAAATGGAGAAGAAAGTTATAGCGAATTAGCTAATTATTATGAAAAATTAGAAGATAATTATAATAAACAATTAGATTTCCAAAGACAACAAGTTGAATTTTGGAAACAACAAATGGATTTAGCAGAACAAGGATCTGAGGAGTGGGAAGCCGCACGTGATAATTGGATGGATGCCGTAGAGGATTGGCGTTCTACTGTAGAAGATGCTGTTGAGAATGCAACTGACAAATATGTTAATGCTATTAATGAAATATTCCAAAATTTAAATGATAAAGTAACTAATGGTATGGGATTAGACTATGTTGAAGAAGAATGGAATTTAATTAATAAAAATGCTGATCAATATTTAGATACAATTAATTCTATGTATGGAATACAAGATTTAGAAAATAAATATCTTGATGCTATTGACCAAACTGATAATATTTCTGCTCAACAAAAATTAAATGATTTAATGCAGGAAGAATTAGCTGCTTTACAAGAAAAAGATAAGTTAACTCAATATGATATTGATAGAGCAAATATGAAATATGAAATAGCATTAAAACAAATTGCTTTAGAAGAAGCTCAACAAAATAAATCTCAACTAAGATTAAGAAGAGATAGTCAAGGAAATTATAGTTATCAATTTGTTTCTGATGAAAGTGAAATTGGACAATTAAAAGATGAACTAAATGAATTATATAATCAGTTATATAATTTTGATTTAGAACATTATAAAGATAATTTAGATCAAATTTACTCTGTATGGGTAGAATATCAAGAAAAAATGGCGGAAGCCGCTCAAATTAATGACCCAGAAGAAAGAGCTCAAAGAGAAGCCTTATTACAAGAACAATATGGTGAATTAATTAATGGTTTAGTAGAACAAAATGAAACTATAAGATTGAATTTACATGAATCTGCATTTACAGAATTAGCTGAATTATATGATATTGATTTAGAGAATTTTAAACAATTATCAGAAGACCAAAAGGATATTTTACTAGGAGATATGATTCCTCAATGGACATCTGGAGTACAAGATATGGCAGATGTGTTTGCAGGAGAAGATGGATTTGCTAATGTATGTAAAGATGCTATGGAAGATTTAAAAGAAGCTACTGAAGATTATGAGCAAAGTCTTGAAGATATTGAATCTACAGCTGGAATAAGTTTTGATACTATATTAGATGGAACAGATAATATAATAGATCAAACAGAAGATTTATTATGGGAAAATGATGAATTAATTAATAGTTATGAAGATCAATTAGATGCTATTAGAGATATTATAAATGAATTAAGTTCTTTAATTGCTAAATATAATGCTGCGAGAGAGGCAGCTATTAGTGCTACAGAAGCTGCTTATAAATATTGGCAAGAACAACAAAGACAAGCTGCTGCGGAAGCTGCAAAAGAGAATGCTAATTCTGGAGCTAGTAGCAATAGTGGTTCATCATCTAATTCTGGAAGTTCTGGTGGAGGAAAAGGCTCTGGAGGTGGAGATGGAGTATTAAATGTTGGAGATACTGTTACATATACTGGAGGAACATATTATTATGACTCTTATGGAACTAGTCCAGCAGGTAATAGAGGTCCTGGAAAGAAAGTTACTGTTACACAAGTAAAAGAAGATGGAAGACCTTACCCAATTCATGTTCAATCTAATAACTCTGCATATGGATGGTTAAAACGTTCTCAATTATCTGGATATGATACTGGAGGTTATACTGGAGATTGGGGAGACAACTCTGGAAAACTTGCTTTATTACATAAAAAAGAACTTGTATTAAATAGAAGTGATACAAGTAACTTATTACAAGGAATTCAAATATTGAGAAATATAGTAGATTCAGTAGGAAGTTCTATGATAGGTAGAATGGCTAATTTAACTTCAAATATTGGAATAAATAGTAATATTCCTACAAGTTCAGATACTCTTGAACAAAATGTTCATATTGAAGCTAATTTCCCTAATGTAGAAAGCTCAAAAGAAATTGAAGATGCTTTAAATAATTTGGTAAATGTAGCTAGTCAAAGAGTATATAGAAGAAGGTAATATATTTATTATATTACCTTCTTTTTTTATTGGGTAGCATTGAATAAGTATTTAAAAATAAAAATGAAATATTTTAAAAGAGAGAAAAGGAGGATAAATAGAAGTGGCAAATGGTAACAGTATTGAAAATAATCTTTGTGAAGCTATTGAATATATAGTTAATCATGCTGTTGAAAGTGCGGGTTATGATAGAACTATTCAAGCAACAATTGTTGAATGTACTGATGCATCTATTGGTAAGTATAAAGTAAAATATCAAGACAGTACATTTTATGCTTTTTCACAAAGTATAGATATTACTTATACGAATGGTTCTGATGTATATGTACTAGTTCCTGGTAACGATATGACAAGAGATAAAACTATATTAGGAACTACAAAAAAATTAGGTTCTAATTATACTAATAATGCTGAAGGCGATGAAGCGTATGAAGTAATTGGAAAGAACTGTATTGATTCACAAGATAATTTTGAATTATGTTCTTATTCTAGTAATATGGTTCAAGTTATTTATGATAAAAATGATAGTTCTAAAAATCAGATAACTTTGAATTTAACAAGTGTAGAAACATACTTAAAACAGTCATCTTCTATAATATGTGGAGCAATTGTCAGAACAGCCCTACCAGTTGAACAACAATTTAGAGGTAATTATGGTATTGTATTTGAATTAAATTTTTCTGATAATGCTACTGGAAAAGTAATTACTAAAAATTATGTTGTTGATGTAAATCAAATGAGAGGAAATCCATATAAGATAACTCATGATACAAGACAATATGGAATTTTTAATATAGATAATAAAAATTTTATTGATGTAAATAGAATTTATTTATTTGTTTATGATTTTCCTAATAGAGCAACAGGAAAACCAGCAGATATTTTTATAAAAAATTTGGAATTAAGTGGTGCTAATGCTTTAACTGATGAAGAATTGTCAGCTTGTGCATTAACTTTCATTACTCCACAGGGAATATATTTTGATGATAATGATTTAGATTCTGCTATAAGAACTATTCAAGCAGAAGTTAGAGTTAAAGGAAAAGTAGTCGATCACGACTCTCAACAGCTAACTTATTATTGGTTTGTTGAAAATGTTGGAATTTCAACAAAAAGTGAAAAATATAATAAGTATGGGGGAGCTGGTTGGCAATGTTTAAACAATTATAATGTAGTTAAACCTGGCGATGATATGGAAGCTCCAGTTGTAGAATGGGTACCAGGTGAATATCAATATCAAGTAAAAAAATCAGATTCTGCGGCAAGAGAAACTAAATATAAATGTGTTGTTTTATATGATAGTTTAATATTATCAAAAGAAATAACTATAACAAATTTTTCTTCTAATTATTTAATTACAATAGAGTCTGATAGTGGTACTAAATTTTATTACGATATTGGAACACCAACTTTAACTTGTAAAATTAATGATACTGAACAAGCAACAGATGATTATGAATATGTTTGGGCAGAAATAGATAGTAATAATAACTTTTTTAGTTTATCCGAAACAACAGATGATAATAATATATATAATAATGCGGTTGCCGCATATAATGCTCTTATGGACGAGATCGAAGCAGGAACAAAACTACCTGCCGCAAGCCAAGAAGAATTAGAAGAATATTTGACAATAATTGAAAATTATGATACAATTATGAGGGTAGAAAGAAATAAACTACATAAAATACAAGTAAATACAATTATGAATTTTAGTACTTTCAAATGTTCAGTATTTTATAAAGGAGTATTTATAGGAACTTCTTCTATTGTTATTACAAATAGTTTAGAAGCTGAGGATGTTTATACTTTAATTATAAATAATGGTTCTCAAGTTTTTAAATATAATGAAAGTGGTATAGCACCAACAAGTAATACAGTAGAAAATCCTTATGAAATTCCTCCTTTAAGTTTTGTAGTTTATGATAATTTAGGAAATCAAATTCCAAATGATGTTTTAGAAAAATGTGAAATACAATGGATAGTTCCTACTGAGAATACTATGTTAAGTATTCCAAGTATATTTAGTGAAAATAAAACTAATGTAGATTTAATAAATCATACAGAAACTTATTCAGATTTAATGAGTATTTCTTATACAATTGCTGAAAGATATGCAGTTGCTAAAAGAAATAATAATATTCAATTAGTAGTTAATTATAAAGGTATGAATCTAACAACAACAACTAACTTTACTTTTGCTAAAGAGGGAGATCCGGGGACAAATGGAACAGATTTCTTATGTAGAATTCTTCCTAATGTGGCGAGCGGAGATGCTCCATTATATCCAATGATATTAAATGGAGAATTAAATTATACACCTCGTCAAAATGGAAAATGGTTTAAAGTTCAATTATGGCATAATGGAGAAATGATTTTTGATGGAACTGAAAGCGGAAGTACATCAGAAGGAAAAACATTAGCTGTAGTTTGGAGTGTTTTAAGAAATAAGTATTCAACAAGTATTTTAGATAATACAGATATTGAAATAAATGCAACAACAGGTTTTTGTACTTATAATGGATATGTAAATAATTCTGCTCCAGCAAATATTATTAAATGTACTTTAGAATATGATGGAATAGAATATTATGCAACAATGCCATTAATAACAGGAACATCTGATAGTGAATTTAAAGTAGAATTAAAGGAGTATACAGGATTTAGATTCGCAACCTATAGCGCAGATGGCCGCAGACCGCAATATGACAATACAAATCCTTTTGAATTAATTGTTACTCAAAATATTAATGGATATGATGAAGATGTAAGTCAAATGACAAATCAATATCAAGTTGGATATCAATGGAATATAAGAGGAAAGATTTACAATCCTGTAACAAAAACTTGGGATTTAAATATAAATTTAGGTTTAAAAAACAATGATGATGGATATAATAAAAACCCATTAGAATTTAAACCTTTGGATAATTATAATGGAGAATGTGTAAATAATGCTTTAGAATGTGTTATTACACAGAGTGAAAATGAAGTGGCTAGAATTCATATTCCAGTTCATTTGCTATTGAATAAATATGGTCAAGCAGCAATTAATGATTGGGATGGAAATAGCGTTTCAATAGATAAAAATGGTTGTGGAGTTATATTAGCTCCTCAAATTGGAGCTGGTAAAAAAGAAAATGATAATAGTTTTACTGGAATGTTAATGGGTCAAGTAAAAGAAGCAGGACAGTCAAACGCAGATGTTGGTTTAATAGGATACCATCAAGGTCAAAGAACTATCCATATTAGTGCTTATGATGGATATGCTATATTTGGTAAAAACGGTCCTGGTCAAATTATATTAGATCCAAGTAGCTCAAATGCATTAATATATAGTAATAATTTCTGGGAAGACTATTATGATGATAATTCAAATAGCGGAAAAAATGGATTACCGCAAACAACATATACTTATAGTGAAAGTACACATAAATATACAGGACAAAAAAATTTAAGTACTGAAGATATGCAAGATACTAATGCAGGAATGTTAATAGATTTAACAACACCAAGAATTTTATTTGGTTCTGGGAATTTTAGAGTAGATCCAAATGGTTTTTTATATGCTAAAGGTGGAGGACAAATTGCCGGTTGGAAAATAAATGATTATCGTATTGACTCTGTTGATAGAGGTACAAGTGGAAATAGAACTGGAAAAACTGGTATGAGTTCTGTTTATGAATTAGATGCTAATGGAGTTACATCTAAAAGTGTAAAATTACCAGATGGTTCTCAAAGTTCTGGATATAGAAATGAGAATAAAGCTATTGCTTTTTGGGCTGGAGATAATAATTTCTTTGTTACACATGATGGTTACTTGAAAGCAAATGAGGCTTCAATAGGTTCTGGAAGTAATCCAATTTTTATTGGAAAAAGTACAGGAAATTCTAATGCAAGTGCCATTTTTAGTGGAAAGAAAAGTTCTTTTAACACAAATGCGAGTGGTTTTTATATTGGAACAGATGGAATTGCATTAGGAAGTTTTAATAATAATGGAGAAAGTAGATTTCAAGTAACTAGTCAAGGAATATTAACAGCAAGAGAAGGACATATAGGTGGCTGGGAAATTACTAGAAATACTATTGAGGCTGGAAATATAGTTTTAAATAGTAATGGAAGTATGTATGGTGGAAACGGAGACACTGGATGGACGATATCTCAATCTGGTGCGGCAACTTTTAAAACTATTTACGCAAGCAATAAAGGAACTATTGGTGGATGGACTATTAATGGAAATAAAATTCAAGGTGGAAACGTTACTTTAAACGCAAATGGAAATATAGATTGTACTGGCGGAAATGGTTGGTATATTCATAGTGACGGTTCTGCTAGATTTGGAAATTTAAGAATAGATGCCGGAGGAAATATTACAGCTAATGGAGGAAGATTTAATAATGTAAATGTTTCTGGAACTATTGATGCAACTTCTGGAAAATTTGATAATTGTACTATTGGAGGAAGTTGTACTATAGGGGGACAAAGGGTCGATGGAGCATTTGTTAAAAATGCAAATATTGCTTCAGGAGCAGTAACTGGAGGAAAGATTGCTTCTAATGCAGTCACTGCAGATAAAATAAATGTAAATAGTTTATCAGCTATATCAGCAGATTTAGGACATATTACTGCAGGAAGTTTAGATTTAAATGGAAATTTAACAATTAATGGTTCTTTTACAACTTCTGGAGATTTAATTATTAGTTCACTTGAATCAGCATCATGTTCTATGAATGGAAATCCTCAAGCAATGGGAGGAATTGCTGTAACAAGCTTTTCAATTAGATTAGGAACAAGAACTGTTAGAATGTCTTTTAAACAGGGAATCTTAACAAATGCTACGAAAACAAATAGAGATGTTTATTTATTGGATTATACCTCAACTTGGTAAAAAGGAGAAAAAAGGATGAAAAGTTTTTTTAAAGAATTAGAAAATCAATTATATGATATTATAAATGCGTCTCCTTTGCCAATAGACGCAAAATATTATGTTGTTCAAAGTCTTTACAGAGAGATTTCTAATGCTTATACAAGTTATTTAAATATGCCTGAACAAGAAAATCAAATTGAAGAGGATGATGAGCAATTTAACGAAGAAGAAGATTACACAATGAAAAAGATAGAAAATGAAGATGGTTCTGTAACTATAAAAACGGAAGGAAAAAATATTGGCAAAGTAATTGAAGGAGCATTATCAGAAATACAAAATAAAGAAAATTAATTTATATAAAAATATAAAAGAATACAAAAGATAAAATATTAAATTTTATTATAAGAAAGGAGAGTTATAATGGAAGATAAAGAAGAAATAATTGAAGGTAATGGTGAATTACAAAGAAATTATGAAGAGGAGGAAGAATAATATATGGCAAAAAGAGGAATTGATATTAGTGCGCATCAAGGAAATATAAACCTTGCCGCATTAAGAAGTCAAATAGATTTTGTTATTATAAGGGTTGGATATGGAGTATCTGGTACTATTGATGACAAATTTAAAAGAAATGCTGATTTATGTAAATCATTAGGAATTCCTTTTGGATTCTATTGGTATTCTTATGCTCTTGATGAAAGTGGAGCAAGAAAAGAGGCTGACCATATACTTAAAGCAATAACACCTTATAAAGATAGTTATTCTTATGGTGTTTGGTTTGATATGGAAGATGCTGATGGATATAAAAGAAAACATGGAATGCCATCTAATTCAACTTTAAGAGCCATGTGTGCAACATTTTGTAAAAAAGTTCAAGATGCTGGATATTATACAGGAGTTTATGCTTCTTCTAGTTGGTTTAATAATCAATTAAATGGAAGTGAATTAGATAAATATGATAAATGGACAGCACAATGGCCAACATCTGGAGGAAAACAAACTGGATTAAATACAAGTCCAAATAAAAGAAATTCTAGTTTATGGCAATTTACTTCTCAAGCTAAATTTAGTGGATATAATGGATATTTAGATGCAAATTATGCATATTATGATTATCCAAGTTTAGTTGGGAATGTTGTTTCTACTCCTAATAATGATAATAATAATAGTAACTTTATTTCTGGAACAACTCTTGAATTAGTTGAAAGAACTATGAATGGAGAATTTGGAAATGGAGATGCTAGAAAATCTGCTTTAGGAAGTAGATATGATGAAGTACAAGAAATGGTAAATCATATAGCTTCTGCAAGTGCTGAAACTTTAGCAGAAGAAGTTAAAGCTGGAAAATATGGAAATGGAGAAACAAGAAAAACTGTTCTTGGAAATAGATATACTGAAGTACAAGATATTGTAAATGGTAGCTCTAGTAGTAGTAGCTCTTCTACTTATACTGTTGTGTCTGGTGATACATTAAGTGGTATAGGTTCTAAATTAGGAGTTAATTGGAAAGATATAGCTAGTGCTAATGGAATTAGTTCTCCATATACAATTTATCCAGGACAAAAATTAACTATTCCAGGAGGAGCTAGTTCAAATAGTAGCGTAACTTATACAGTTAAATCTGGAGATACCTTAAGTGAAATTGCTAAAAAATATAATACTACAGTAAGTAAAATTGCTAGTGATAATGGAATAGCAAATACAAATTTAATTTATGTTGGACAAAAATTAATTATAAAATAATTTTTATAGAAAGGAGTTTTATAAATGGCTCAGTGGACTTTAAAATATACAACAGTTGAAGATCCTAGTAATTATATAACAATAACTGGAAATGTAGATGGTAATTATTATTATAACATTCCTGATGATATTGCTAATCGTAATATAAATTTATATAATGTAGATATTACAGGAATTAATAGTAGCAGAATATTTTTTTATTCAAATTATACAGGTTATGGAGATAGTTTTAATAGCACTTTTAAAACATTATATTATTTAGATAATTTTTCCAATACGTCTAATGTAACAAATATGTGGTGTATGTTTAAAGACTGTAGTAATTTAACTACTATATCTAATTTTAATACTTCTAATGTAACAGATATGGATAGTATGTTCTGTAATTGTTATAATTTAACCAATGTACCAAATTTTAATACATCTAATGTTGTTGATATGCATTATATGTTTGAAAATTGTTATAGTTTAATTCATATATCTAATTTTGATACATCTAATGTTGTTAAGATGAGTTGGACGTTTAGAAATTGTTATAATTTAACTAATGTACCAAATTTTAATACATCCAATGTAATAAATATGAGTTATATGTTTTTGGATTGCTATAGTTTAATTAATATACCTAATTTTGATACAAGAAATGTAACAAATATGAGTTATATGTTTAAAGACTGTAATAATTTAATTAATATACCTAATTTTGATATATCTAATGTAACAGATATGGAGGATATGTTTGATGGTTGTAGTAATTTATCAAATTTATCTTTAAAAAATATAGTAAAATCATTACCAAATGTTTCTCAATTGACAAGTCAAAATAGTAATTTACGAAATATTGGTTTATCTCGAACTCAAATTAATTATATTTCAACAACTAAATATGCTTCTCAATTACAAGCAAGAGGATGGAATATAGAAGATAATTATGTAAAACCAAATTTAGTTAAATCATTAAAAATGAAACAATCTGATGGCACTATGAATTTAGCTATGTTAGGAACTAATGCAGAATATGTAGATATGGAAGATGGAACTACATTAGAAGAAACAGTACAAAATTTAAAACAATATATTGATGATAATGTAGCAAATATATTAGGAGGTATGTATTAATATGGCAAGAATTAATCGTCTTTTAAATTTTATTCAAGACATTTCACTTGCTATTCAAAAAAGAACTGGAGACAATACACCTCTTAAAGTAGAAGAAATTTCTGAAAAAATTTCTAATATTAAAACAGATAATACTATAAAAGGAATTGTAAAAGAATTTGATAAAAATGAAAATAATTTTACAATAGGAGAATTTGTAAGTTTAGAAAATAATTCTCTTATTCCTTTTAATGGAGATATATATGGAATAGTAACAGAGATTAGTGATGAAAAAATCTCTGTTACAACTCCACTTCAAGGTGGTGAACAAACATAATGAATTTTAAAAGTGAAGTGCAAAAAATGGCGAACGCCATAAAAGAAAAATTAAATATGACAGAACAAATAACTCCCGCTGATTTTGATACTCTTATTGAGTCTATTGATTCTGGATTAAAAATTAATAAAGACAAAGCTATTTTAAATGAATATAAACCTTTATTAAATTCTAATTTAGAAGTAGGAGATTTTGTTCAAAAGATAAAAACTTATCTTTATAAAAAAGAACAGTTTAATTTACAAGAAAATATTGTTAATTATAAAATTGTAGATAATGATTTTATATTGTATAATACTCAAGAAGGAATTTTATATTTATTAAATATAAAAAATAATAAAAAGTTTTTATTAGATACTGATATTCAATCTTTTCAAAATGTAATTTATAGAAACAATATTTATGGAACAGAAGATAATATATTAGGATTTAATTCTAATAAAGGTTTTTCTTTAATATTATTTAATAAAGATGTGGTAAAAACAGATTTCATAAAAAGTGGATATGAATTATTAGATATTCAAGATATGATATTAGTATTAAAAGAATTATCTACTAATTTAATTTATATTTATAATTATTTCTATTCTACATATAGAAATGAATTATTTTTATCAGAAGATAAAACATTAATAGATATGTTATTAAATCAATATTTAACTAATATAAAAGTAAATAATAATAATTATATTTTATTTTATGTTAATAACAATAATGATTTATATTATGTTTTATATCAAGATGATTTAAAAATAAAT
>ENA-OPWR01000295-OPWR01000295.1-human-gut-metagenome-genome-assembly--contig:-NODE-295-length-49158-cov-2.657434_pt1 | contig 49158 bp, 34 predicted proteins | sample MGYA00241507_ERZ502006 | MGnify/ENA primary metagenome ERZ502006 (study PRJEB25962, sample SAMEA2043041) | human gut metagenome | biome: human gut; feature: human-associated habitat; material: faeces...
GAATAGTAGCAATACTAATAAAACCAGAAATGACAGAAACATCAAATAAAATTCTAAGCCAATTAGGAATAAATGAAGAAGCAAGCAAGGAATATGATACAATAAAAGAATTTGGCAAGACAACATCAGACTTAAAGGTAATAGAAAAAGGAGAGCCAATATTCTTAAGACTAGATGCAAATGAAGAAATAGAATACATAAAAAATAAAATGAAAGAATAATTATAGTAAACAATAGAATATAGCATAAATATTTATAGAAAACATATACTTGTTAATAACTTACCTAAAGTTAGGAGGCATGTATATGTTTTTTGTATTCAATAAAAGAAAAATTGGCTCATACTTAATATCGATAGGAACCGTTGCAATACTGTTCTCTATTGCTTTATTCGGAGAACATTTGGGAAACGGAGAAAAAAATGTTATTCCAACTTCAGCATCAAATGTAAATAATTTACCAGTATATAAAGTGGAAACTGAAATAAAAAAGGTAAGTTTAAGTATAAACTGTGGAGAAAATGTAGAGAATATAGATAGTATATTAAATACACTAGCTACAACAAATGCAAAGGCTACATTTTTTATTTCGGGAGAAATTGCAAGTTCAAATGCTGAAATTATAAAAAAGATTGTGCAGAGTGGAAATGAGATTGGTAATTTGTCATATCACTATACAAATTTAAAAAAGAAGAAAACAGCAGATATCAAGGAAGAAATTACAAAAGGTTCTAATGAAATCGAAAAGATAACAGGCCAAAAGGCAAAAGTTTTTAGAGCTCCATATGGTGAATACTCAAGAGAAATAATTCAAATTGCAAGTGAACAAGGGTTATTTACAGTTCAATGGAACATAGATTCATTAGATTATAATGGACTAAATGGTGAAGAAATGTGCGAAAGAATAAACGAAACTTTAGCACCGGGAAGCATAATTTTATTACATAATTCAGCAAAGTATACTGCAGAAAGCATGGAAAAAATAATACAAAACATTCAAAAGCAAGGATATCAGTTAGTGACAACGAGTGAGCTACTTACATTATAGAATTGTTAATAAAGGTTGAAAGAATTAAATTTTGATGAAGATGGCACATACCAGTTAGTATGTAACCGTGTCTGAAATGATATTTGACACAGCCAAAATTGAATTTGTTTTCAATCAAGTCCATAAAAAAGGAGAAAAAAATGCCTTTTATTGAAATAATTACAGATTCTAAGAGCCAAACACAGCTTAATAAAGTAATTACAAAGAAAATGGTAAATGATTGTGATATTTTGTTTATTAAAGATAAGAATATAGAAAACACAAAAAATATAAAACTAGAAACACTGGTATTAAACAGAAGTGTAGAAAATGATGAATTAATGAGCAAAATAATGAAAAATTCTAAGAATTTAATATTGAATTTGGATTTGAACGAAAATTTGCAATATGAAGATTCGTGCAATGTAATTTCATATGGTTATAGCTCGAAGAGTGATATAACTGTGTCTAGCGTTGAAGATGATGAAATACTAATTTGTGTTCAGCACACAATAAAGAGCATGTTTGATAAAGTGATAGAACCACAAGAAATAAAGGTTAATGTAAGAGCAGATATGAATGTGTATAATATAATGATAGTAATTGCACTTTCAAGTTTGTATGCAAACTAAAAATGGACTTTAGCAATAATTTTATATTTTTGCAAAACGAAATCGAGCTCGCCTTTTGAGGAACCAGAAGGAAATCCGACCCCAAGAGCAATGTATTGAAGTTTTAAAAAAATATAAAACTATTGCTGAGTAAGTAAAATTTTATGAAAATTGTATAGCAACATTATTTTTTTAGTGGCATTTTGCCCTCAAAATGGGCATATTTTTGAAAAAAATAAAACAAATTTAACATTTTATGTAGACAAAACCAAAAAATGGTAGTATAATAATAGTTGTAGGTTAGAAAAAAACAAATACTTTAAAAAGTAAGAGGAGGAAATTTAAGTTGGATACAGTATATTCAGAGAACAACCACATTATAATGGTGGGAAAAGTAACAAGTGACAAAAGATTTAGTCATGAGATATATGGAGAAAAATTCTATATATTCGATTTAAGTGTTCCACGTCTAAGTGGAAATTCTGATATTATACCAATCACAATATCAGAAAGATTAATGGTAAACGGAGAGTTACCAATCGGAACAAAAATAACAGTTGAAGGTCAATTTAGATCATACAACAGTTATGGAGAAGGTAAAAACAAATTAGTTCTAACAGTATTTGCAAAAAATGTAACATTGTTAGAAGATCAAGAAAGTGAAGTAGAAGCAAGAAAAGATTTCATATCAAACGAAGTAACATTAATAGGTTATATATGCAAGAAACCAGTTTACAGACAAACACCATTTGGTAGAGAAATAGCAGATATACTATTAGCAGTAAACAGAGCTTATAGTAAGTCAGACTATATACCATGTATTGCTTGGGGAAGAACAGCTAGATTCTGTGAGAACATGGAAGTTGGAACAGAAGTTAAATTAGTAGGAAGAGTTCAATCTAGACAATACGAAAAGAAACATGAAGATGGAACTGTAGAAAATAAAGTTGCATATGAAGTTTCTGTTGGAAGCTTAGAAGTAGTTAATCAAAAAGACGATGGCGAAGCTGAAGAAGCTCCAGTAGAAGAAAATAAAGAGGCTATATAAATAGATAAATTGAACATAAATAAATTCCTTTAAGATAAGAAAGAAGTGTTTTACAGAAATGTAGAGCACTTTTTTCTTTCGCCCAATATGAACGCCCCTTTTTGGGCGAAAAATAAGGTGCATTATATAAAATGCAACCTTATTTTTTAACATCTGGAATTATAACATTCTTCTTTGTGTTTGTATCTTCACTTGGTTTTGCAATATCAAGATTATCGTAAACAGGAGAAATGTTTAAATCATCACCGTTTCCAGAAACGATTTCTATGTTTTTTTCGTCATTATTCATAATTTTTCGCTCCTTAACTAAACTACATATAGAATAGCACAATATTTATAAGAATTCAAGCTAAAAAAATCGACATTTTTTGAAATGAAACTTAAAAGCTAAATGATAAATATAAGCTCTAAAATTCAAGAGTTACTTGTGAATTCAGCATTGACACTCCTCGGATTTGAGGGTATAATATTTACGTAATATAAAACGTAGGAGAAAAGCAAAGAATTATAAGTATTAGTATTAGTATTCTTTAATTAAAGCTGAGCCTGGGAGAAGGGAAATAGTATATATGGAAATAGAAAAACAGAAGGCAATAATAGAAGCTATATTGTTTGCCGCAGGAAGAGTAATAAAAATAAATGAATTAATGGGAATTCTAGAGCTTTCTTCAGATGATGTTGTAACGATAATAGACAGCATGAAGGAAGAGTATAAAAATTCAGATAGAGGAATAGAGATTATAAGAGTGGAAGATGGGTACCAGCTTACTACTAAAAAAGAGATGTATGAGTATTTATATCCAATTTTTGATAAGAGAAGCAAGCCTAATCTAACTCAAGCATCGATGGAAACTCTTGCAATAATTGCATATAATCCAAAGATTACAAGAGCAGAAATAGAGGCAATAAGAGGCGTAAATTCTGATGGAACTATCTACAAATTATTAGAATTTAATTTGATAGAAAATGTTGGAAAGGCAGATTTACCAGGAAGACCAACAATGTATGCAACAACACCAAATTTCTTGAAGATGTTTGGAATGTCTTCTCTAGAAGAATTGCCAGAATTACCAAAATATAAATTAGATGAAAACCAACAGCTTGTAATCGATGATATAATTCCAAGTGAAGATCAATCAACAATAGAAAAAGAAGAAATTGCCAGTGATGAAACAATTTCTGAGGCTCCAATGCCCGAAAGGGAAAATGTAGATGTAATAAAAAACGATAACATATAGACAAAAATAAAAGAATAGTTGAAAAACACAGATTGTTATTTAAGGAAAGGTTTATGGGAACCTGAAAAACCTAAATTTATTATGTAAGGAGCGTATGGCAAAAAGGTCATACATAAATAAATATGAGATTATCACAAACAGGATTAGGAACTATAAGAGTAAATAATTTGGATAAAAGCTATCCAGCACAAGATATTTTATTACAAACAAACCAATTAGTACAATATGGAACAGGGATTTACGCGTACAACAATGTACCATTAAAATTAAGAGAAAACGTTGAAAGTGTAATTAAGGGAGTTCTAGACAAATACGGCTGTATAGAAATATTGCTTCCAACATTACAACCAGCAAAACTTTGGGAAGAATCTGGAAGACTTTCTAAATATATAGAAGAGGGCGTTATGCTTTCTGTTAAAACAGACAAGGGAGACTTCGTAATGGCTCCAACAGCAGAAGAAGCTGTTACAGACTTTGTAAGAGGCAGAATAAGTTCATACAAAAACTTGCCAGTTACACTATATCAAATTGGAGAAAAATACAGAAACGAAATTCGTACAAGAGGATATCTATTAAGAGGAAAAACATTCCCAATGATGGATGCATACAGCTTTGATTTAAATGCAGAAGAATGTGCTAAAACATACAAAAAAATTAGAAAAGCATACTTAGAAATATTTGAAATATTAGGACTAAATGCAAAACCAGTTGCAGCAGACAGCGGAGCAATGGGTGGAAACTTATCAGAGGAATTCATGTTAGAATCACCAATTGGAGAAGACACAATATTAGTAGATAAGGCAACAGGAGTAGCATTTAACACAGAAATTCTAGAAAGAGAAGATGCAGACAAATACTTAAAAGAAAAATACGGAGTTCAAGATAAAGAAAACGTAGAAGCTAAAAAATCAATCGAATTAGGACACATATTCCAATTAGGAACAAAATACACAGAATCTATGAATGCAAAATACATAGACCAAGATGGAAACGAGCAATTACTATACATGGGATGCTATGGAATAGGAGTAAGCAGAACAGTTGCAACAATTTACGAAGAAAATGTTGTAAACGGAAAAAACGGAGAGCCAATGGGAATTTCATTACCAGTAAGTATTGCACCATACTTATTACAAATAGTTGCAGTAGACGATAAAAAGGAAGTTGCAGAAAAAATTTACAACAAATTAATGGAAGCTGGAGTTCCAGTTATAATAGACGATAGAGCTCAAGGAATGTTAGGTGCAAAAATAAAAGATTGCTACATGTTTGGAACACCATACATGCTTGTACTTGGAAACAAGGCTCAAGAGGGAAGCTTCGAAATAGAAAGCACTAAAACAGGAGAAAAGAAAACATTTACTGAAGAAAAATTAATAGAAGAATTTGTAAAAATGAACAATGCAAGAAAATATGTAAAATAAAAGAATAAGAAATTTCGCCCAACGAGAAAAGCCCTTTTCGCCCAATAGGGACGCCCTTTTTTGGGCGAATAGTTATATAAAAAGAAAATTTAGACGAATAATAAATAAAAAACAAAATTCATTTCATTAAAAAATACGGTACAAAGCTTTGGACGGAGTATGCTTGGACTCCTCGAAAGGAAAGCGTAATCTTATTTTTAATAAAATGAATTTTGTTTTATTTTTGCGTTAATATATCCAATATTTTAGGGTAAATTGTATCAGCATTATTTTGCCAGTTATCGACTATATCTTTTGCTTGTTCGCGAGAACCTGCAAATGTTTTTACTTCAAATACGGTTTCGTTATTTTCTACAACTTTACATGTTATAATATAGTGATTTTCGCTAAGTGGGGTGTATTCTGCCACAATAGATTGTTCTTCTTCTGAACTATCTATAATTGGTTTTAAGTTTGTATCTGCCTTTAATTTTATTATTCCAGGAAGCAAATCTAAAGTTAAATCTAAGGTTCTTCTACCACTTTCAGTTACTTGATATAAAGTTTGCTCTTCCTTTTGAAAAGAACAAATATATCCAACTTCAATTAAATCTAACATAAATTGTTGGAAATAAAAATAATTCATATTAGCTGCTGCTAATACTATTTTATATAATACATCATTGGTTAGTGGTTTATTAGCTTTGTTAAGTGCATACAATATTAAGACTTTGTTTTCGGCTAATGTTTCATCATCTGACGCTAATTTCAAATTAATTCAACTCCATACTAAAATTCGCCATAAATGCAGGCGTTTGATAGATTGTATTATATCATAGAAATGTAGAAAATCAATAGCTAAAGAAAAATGATTTACTAATTGATTTTAAATAATTACTAGAATTTTGTCGAACGATTGTAATTGATTTTTGCTTTAAATGGTAATATAATTTTATTAAATTTAAAGTTATTTTATAAAAAATTTATTCAAAAATTCGCTATAGTGAAAGAAATTTGTTCTTAAATAATACCCAAGAAGTTATATTTATAAAAAATATTGACCTATAAGTTAAATAATTGTATAATTAGGAGGAAGATTGATGGAAGAAGAGAAAATGTTGGTTCCATCTGGATTAAAAACTGTAGATGGAAAAGATATCATGTGCTATACTGGGGCATTTTACTTAAAAAACGAAGAGAAAATCAAACGAATAATAAAAAAATGCGAAGAAATTTTAGATGCAGAGAGTGAAGATATAAAAGAAATACAGAGAAATATTAAGATAAAAGAAGATAGTGAAAAGTATAATTTGGATATATATATAAATAAAAAACATGACAAATTATTTAAAGAGCTACTGTCTGATAAAAAGGAAGCTGTTAAATTTATAAATCATTATTTACACTTAAATTTATCAGATGATGAGATAGAAAAATATGAGAAAGAGTTTAGAACAGAAGAATTTAGAAATATAGAAGCAGATGTTGTGTATAAGGTAAAGAACAAAAATGTTTTTATATTAATAGAACATCAAACAAAAGTTGATTATTTAATGCCATATAGAATTTTAGAATATGAAGTAGCAATAATGCAAAGTGCAATAGATTTGGATAAAATTAAAAATAAAGAAAAATATCAAATTTATCCACAAGTTTCAATTTGGCATAACCCTTAAATTTTTTAGATTTTGACTTAGAACAATCTAAGAACAGTAGCAAAATAAAAATTTTGCACTTGCATAATTAAATCTAACAATAGAGAATAAAACCATCTTAATCTCGTTAAGAGTGAGGAAGAATGAATAATTATAGAGAGCCGCCCAAAACCGGGTTTTATTCTGGACTACTTCCATCTTACAATCTTTTAGATGTTTCTTCTGTTGCGCTCCGCTTAAAATTTTCTCTCGCTCGATTCTTTTTTCTGATTTTCACGTTTTATTATCTGCTTTTAAGTTACGCTTCCCAAAGTGCTAATTTAAATTCCGAGGGAGGCATTTATGAATAAAATTAAGCAATATTTCTTTTACAAAGATGGTGAATTTTCTTGGTGGAAAACTATACAGAATATCCTGCTTATTTATGTTGTTTCATACCTCATTGGGCTTTACTATGATTTATTTTATAATCCTTCAGCCACAAGAATTTCTTTGGACTGCTTGGATTGCGCTTTGCCAGTAATGTTAATGGGAATATTATGTTACATTCTGACATTTGTAATTTCCATCTTAAATTTATTTTATGCTTATTTTGAAAAGAGGTTTTTAAAAAGGGTAGTAAAACTAATTGAGTTTGCCGTATTTATGACAATTTTATATTTTTACAGACGGACAATCAGTGACTGTGGGAATCCAATTTGTTTTTTGCATCCATTTTCCTTTCCTGCTGTTGTTTGGGCTTTTGTCTTAATCTTCAAAAAGTCAAAATATTTTACTCCATTCTTTATCATTCTGTTTCTTATTCCGGCAAGTATCATCATAACGGATGATTGGATGGGCGCTCCATCTGAAGCAGACTGTAAACAGAATATGGCGAAGGTTTCATTTTCTCCAATAACGCTACCTGAAACATATTTTCATCAAGATAACGAAAAAGCCACATGGCAACCTAACATTGTATTTCCCGTGGATTTAGAGAAAGAATATGAAAATAAAATTTTATATGTTCCGTCTAGCTATTGCAGTGAAGGTACAAGACAGTTAAGAAAGAAATACAAAGAAAATAACATAATCCTTTGTGTTTATAAAGATGCAGAAAAAATTACCATTTCTACTTTCGATGAAAATAAGCAAATTCTTGTTGATCTAAAATTTACGAAATTTAATCGCAAACGAAACGACTTAGATTTAATTTTACATACGACAAAAGGAGAATATTCATGTGCAGAGAAGTTGTCTGCTGATTTTATAATCAAACATTTGCCATACAAGAAATATTTGATTCCTGTTAACAATTCCAAATAAAATTAGTTATTTATGTAGGAGATTACCATGAGCAATTTAAACGATTCAATTTTAGTTAACCCTAGTGATGAACATATAAAAGCTTTACTAAGCAAACTTGCTTATGAAAATCTTTCCACAGGTTTTAATTTTTCTAATCTTAATAGTAATTTTTCCATAGCTGAGAAAAATTACTTAAACGAAAATTTTGAAGTATTATCTGTTTCTGACAGTAATGAATCTGGATTTCAAGGCTGTTTTTTGAAAAATACAAAAACCAATGAAGTTATATTTGCTATACGAGGAACAGATGAACTAAAAGGTGCAGATGCTGACGATGATCTTGATATTATAAATTCAGGAATGGCATACAAACAATTTATAGATGCCTATAACTACTATATTAAAACTGTAACAGCGACTGGAGATATTGGAAAACTTTTAAAGTATGGTAACCAACAACCAACTGAAGGTACTGCTTATATAGATACAGGTGATGGACACTATATTTATTTTGAAGATTTTACAGGTACAGGAAATGGATACTCAAATGTTTCCATTACAGGACATTCTTTAGGAGGACATCTGGCAGCTTTACTTGGTGTTGTAACAGGAAATAAGGCAACAATTTTTAACGCTCCCGGATACAAAGACCAACCTAAACTAGATTTTTCTTATGTTTCGGAGGATGGAACTACCGAAAATACAATTTCTATGATATCTGGTATCATTTCTAAATTATTTGAGAAAAATATAAATTCTCAAGCGGATGTTAGCCATATTTATAATGACAATAGTCAAGAATGGATTGCTAACTACGGCACTAATTGGAAAAACAGTACCCCTATTTACTGTTTACAAGAAGAGAATAGTGTCCATGCCATAAATGAAATCTGTACGGCCTATTATGCTTATGAAACGATTAAAGATATTGCTAATGGAGCAGAAAGCTTTAACAATGATAAAATGGGAATCTCGTTTAATGAAACATTTGAAAATGTTTACAAAGCTTATTGTCTACAGTTTAATTTAGCTTATCAGACGTTAGATTATAGTAATTATACGTTCATCCAATCGTTAACGTCTTTGATTCAGGTATGGTCAGAGACACAAAAAGCAAATGGTGGAGCAATTAAAGTCGATTCCTTTAACCATTCTACCTCACTATCGATGACGGGAACAGATGGAGCTGATATTATTTACACCGGTGGGGGTAATGATACGATCAATGCCGAAAAAGGTAACGATATTGTATACGGAATAGATTTGAATGGAGATACTAAGGCTGCGGCAACATCGACAAAAACTATAAACCTAGGCTCTGGGAATGATACTTATTATGGCTCAAATGCAAAAGACACTGTTTCAACAACAGGAACAAATACAGAAAATGATACCAACCATATTTATTTAGGTGCCGGTAATGATAACTTTACCGGAGGAGATGGTGCTGATATCGTCGATGGAGGAACGGGAGCGACAGGTGGCTTGACTGGAATAAGCCAAGAAATCATGGAAGATACAACCTCTAATGTTAATGATATCAGTCTTGGAGGTGGAGATGATATCTATGTTGGAGGTCTTTCTAAAGATCTGGTTAGTGCCACATCAGGAGATAATCTTGTTATTTTAGGTGCAGGTTCAGATACCTATACCGGTGGCTCAGGTGCGGATGTCGTCGATGGCGGATCAGGTAGTGTTATAAAAATTAAAGAAGATCTGATTAATGCCGGGTATACTGAAGTTTCCCAATTAACTATGGATAAATTAAAAGATAATACCAATGATACCAATACGATTCATTTGGAAGCAGGCAATGACGTCTATACCGGTGGTGTTGGTATTGATATTGTTTACTCCGGTCAAGGCAATGATACAATCAATACCGGTGGCAACGATGATATTGTTTATACTGATGACAGTACAGATTCAAATGATGTCAATAAGGTTTTCCTTGGTTCCGGGAATGACAAGTTTTATGGCGGTGATGGCATTGATATTGTTGATGGCGGCAGCGAAAATCCGGATATTGAAGGTATTTATGATCCTACGAATATGGTAGATGATGAGGATAATGAAAATACGGTTCATTTAGGCGGCGGTAACGACAGATACACCGGCGGCATTGGTAAAGATATCGTTTATTCAGGTACAGGTAATGACAATATTTCTACCGGAGAAGGTAATGATCATGTTTATACAAATGATACCAATAACAAAAACGAGGATAAAACGATTGACCTTGGTGGCGGCGATGACAAATTTACCGGAGGTGTTGCAAATGACCATGTTACATCCGGTTCCAGTAATGATACGAATAATAACCACAAAGATATAGACTTAGGAGAAGGTAATAACAGTTACGTTGGTGGAGATGCACAAGATAATGTTACAGCCGGCAGCGGAGATGATAATATTTCTACGGGTGGAGGAAATGATATAATAGATACCGGTGATGGCAATAATACTGCCAATGGCGGAGCTGGCGATGACCGTATGACTGGTGGATCCAATAACGATACTTTAGACGGGGGAACGGGCAAGGATGTTTTAAACGGTAAAGGCGGCAACAATACGATAAATCCGGGCAATGATAACGATGATGATACGATTATTGCCGGTAAAGGGCCAGGAAAAGATACCGTTTCCAATTTCAAAGATAACGATACGATTATAATTCCTGAAGGTATCGCAGATAACAGAAGTGAGAATGGAGATCTTATTTTTACTACCCCGAGCGGACGGGAGGTTATCTTGAAGGGGCGTGGTGAGCCGGAAGACCCGGAAGATGAAGATCCGCAGCCAAATTTACCGCCGAATGTTTTTGACGGTGAAGGTAATTTATATAAGCCGGATGAAAAAGGAAAATATCGTCCGGTAGATAATGGTTTACCTCCATTTACACCGGATGAACCCAATAAAGATAAAGGGAATACCACCGATGGCAAAAAACATGCAGAAAGTCAGAGTTCGCCATTGGTTGTGGATTTAGACGGTGATGGAATAGAAACTTTAGGAAGCGGTGTTGGAATTTATTTCGACCATGATAATAACGGCTTTTCTGAAGATACCGGTTGGGTGGGCAAAGATGACGGTTTGCTTGTTCGAGACATTAATGGCAATGGCCAGATTGATAATGGTACAGAACTTTTTGGCAACAACACACTTCTTTCAAATGGCGAAAAGGCAAAGAATGGCTTTGAAGCCTTAAAAGAACTGGACAGCAATAACGATAATGTTTTTGACCAAAATGATGCTGCTTGGAACGAGGTAAAAGTTTGGAAAGACGGCAATTCCAACGGAGTTGTTGATGATGGTGAGCTGCTGACAATGGAACAGGCAGGAATTACCGGTGTAGACCTTAATTATGTAGATCATAATTACAGGGGTGACCATAGCGATGAACATGGAAATACCTGTAAACAGGAAGGTACATTTACCAAAACAGATGGCTCGACAGGACAAATTTCAGATATTTGGTTTGACAGAAATACCGCGGACAGCAAATACGAAGCAATAGATGTTCCCGAGGATATTAAAACTCTGCCAAATCTTCAGGGGTTTGGAAATGTCGTCTCTTTGTGGGAGGCCATGGCGTCAGATGAAACAGGAGAATTAAAACAGTTAGTAGAGCAATATCTGAACACAACTAATATTACAGAGCGACAGAATTTAATGACAGATATTATCTATCATTGGACTGGTGTCGAAGATATTGATCCGGAAAGCAGAGCTGCGGCAGGAGATAATTACATTCAAGATGCCAGAATTATTGAGGCTTTGGAAGAGTTTTGGGGTAGCGATTATGTAAACCAGAACTGGCTCGGAAATGAAGAAAGCAATCCACGTCAACAGGCCTCTCTCATTTTAATCAAAACCTTTGAAGATCTGCGCGATTCCATGATGGGAAAATTGGATATGCAAACGCATTATAAGGAATTGTTTGAGGGAATTTCTGTACATTATGATAATGAGATCGAGGATATTTCGGCTGATGTCTCTGGTTTTGTAGAACAATTAAAAACTATGTATGACGAAAATCCGGCGGATATTTTAGGCATAATGGAAAATTTGGCAAAATTAATTCAGGAACAGTCTGTTGTTGCCCCTTATATCATTGATGCCATTCGAGCAGCCGGAGAAAATCTTGACCATAATATTTCAACCTATTTAAAGAACTTTGGCGATTTGAATGCATATATTACAAACGGCAATGATACCATTAACGGAACATCCGGAAATGATTACATTGACGGTTTAAACGGTAACGATGTCATTTATGGTAATGATGGCGATGATACGCTTGTTGGCAATGCTGGCAATGATCGCTTAATTGGCGGCAATGGAAATGATACTTATATTTTCAATGCCGGTTGGGGTAATGACACCATTGACAATTCAAGTAATGATGATCCTTCCTCTTGTGAAGATACAATTCAATTTGGTTCAGATGTTTCTGTTGATGATATCGTCATCAAACGTCAGGAAAACGATCTGATCTTGAGCACCAAAGATGGCTCAAATACGCTCCGGGTATTTAGTTATTTTGTCGAAGCGGGAGCAACAAATAATACAATAAAATATATCAAATTTGCCGATGGCACAACATGGACATATGAAGATGTACGCCTCGCCTGGAATCAAAATCCGGTTTCTGTTGATGGCGGTGTAACCTTAGAAGGGGATGATGACGATAATAGTCTTTCCGGTGGCTCCGGAAATGATATTCTTATCGGCAATGGCGGAAATGATAATATATCCGCCGGCTCTGGTAATGACACCATCCTTGCTGGTAGCGGTGATGACTATATTGATGGCGGAAGCGGAAACGATTCTTATTACTACAACTACGGTGATGGGATGGATACCATCTCTGATAATGGTAATTTTGACGTTATTGTCTTCAATCGGGGTATCGATCCTGAAAAGTTAGTCTATCGCAATGAAGGAAACGATCTGAGAATTATGATTGATGGCAGCGAAACGCAAGGAGTGTTAATTAAAAACTTCTTCTCATCCATAGATTATAAAATTGAAGAATTGCATTTTGCTGATAATGTTGTTATTCGCTTATCGGAAATTGGTTTGGTACTGACGCAGAAAAATATAGGTGAAACTGTTACCGGTACAGAATTTGGAGATACTATTTATGCTAATGATGGTTTTGATACGGTAAATGCCGGAAAAGGCGATGATATTATCATCGGTGGCAAAGGTAATGATCAGTTGAATGGAGGAGAAGGTAACGATACCTATATATACAATATTGGAGATGGACTGGATACAATCAGCGATTATCAAAACAGTTCGACAGAAGGCAGAAATGATAAAATTAAATTTGGAGAAGGTATTAAATTCAGCGACTTAACATTCCGTCAAAATGGCAATGACTTAATCATAACCTTATTCAATGATATTACCCAAGGAATCGTGATAAAAAGTCAGTTCAGTTCTGACTATGACAGTATTGAATACCTTGAGTTTGCTGACGGGAGCCAGTTTAACTTAAAAGAAAATGGTTTCACTTTTCAACAGACAGATGGTCATGACGATGTTACCGGTACCAAATATGATGATACCATTTACGGTGGCGCCGGAAATGATACACTCAAAGGCGAAAATGGCAATGATATCCTCATTGGAGGTAAAGGCAATGATGTCTTAAACGGTGGCTATGGTAATGATACTTATATTTGGAATCTGGGAGATGGGCTGGATACAATTGAGGATTATCAAAGCAGTTCAACAGATGGACGTATGGATAGTGTTTCGTTTGGTCAAGGCATCTCTTTTGAAGATTTAACCTTTGAACGTTCTGGATCTGACTTAATTATTTATGTAAAAGGCGACAGAACCCAAGGTGTCATACTAAGGAATCAGTTCAATTCTGATTATTACCGTATTGAATATCTTGAGTTAGCCGATGGCACTGTTAAAAATCTGACCGAAATGGGCTTTACATTCCAGCAGACAGACCGCTATGACGATGTTAGTGGTACCCAATATGATGACATTATCTATGGGAATGGCGGTAATGACACAATCGAGGCCGGAAAAGGTAACGATATCCTCATTGGTGGCAAAGGTAATGATTCCTTAGATGGAGGTTATGGTAATGATACTTACGTCTGGAATCTGGGAGATGGTTTCGATACCATTAATGACTACCAAAGCAGCTCAACAGAAGGCCTTGAAGATAAGATTAAATTTGGCGAAGGCATTTCTTTTGAAGACTTGTCTTTTGAAAATTCAGGAAATAATTTAATCATTTATGTCAATGGAGATAAAACACAAGGCCTTCAATTGAATAATTATTTCTATGGCAGTAACTACACCATAGAAATCTTAGAGTTTGCAGATGGTTCGACGGTAGATCTCACACAAATCGGTCTCACATTCCAACAACATGATGGTTCTGAAACAATTACCGGAACAGCTTATGACGATGTTATTTATGCCGATGGCGGCAACGACACGGTCAATGCTGGCAGTGGCAATGATGCCATTTACGGCGGAAATGGAAATGATACACTCAATGGTCAAGGAGATAATGATACCCTCGTTGGCGGCAAAGGGAATGATTCCTTAGATGGAGGCTCAGGTAATGATATCTATATTTATAATCTTGGGGATGGTTTCGACACCATTTCAGATAGTTCCGGAACCGATAAAATAAAGTTTGGTGAAGGCATTTCCTTTACAGATCTTAAATTTGCCAACGGTGATAACAATTCGCTGCTTATTTTCCTCAGTGATGACAAAACAAAAGCAATTCAGATTAATAACTTTATATCCGATGGCAATTACAGGATCGAACAGTTGGAATTTGCCGATGGAACAACGAAGAATCTATCTGAAATGGGCCTGACTTTTGATCAGTACAATTGCGCGGAGACCATTACCGGAACGGATTATGATGATGTCATTTACGGTAATGGCGGCAATGACACATTGTATGGCGGAAACGGCAATGACATCCTTTCGGGCGGAGCTGGGCATGACCGTCTGGAAGGAGGCTCTGGCGACGATACCTATGTTTGGAACCTTAATGACGGTATTGATACCATATCCGACTATCAGGGAACCAATAAAATCAAATTTGGATCCAACATTGCACAGGAAAATCTGTCTTTTGCCAAAACCGGCAATAATCTGCGGATTATCGTCAATAATGATCCATCGCAAGGTTTAATTATTGAAAGTTATTACAGCGATACCCGGCGTCAAATTGAGACGATTGAGTTTGCTGATGGTTCAGAAGCTTCCGTTGCTGATCTTATTGAAAACTTGGTTTCTTTGCCCGATCAGGTAATTGAAGGCTCTGCCGACGATGATATATTAACCGGAGGCAATGGTAACGACACAATCAATGCCGGAGACGGTTACAATGATATTACCGGCGGCAAGGGTAATGATACCTTAAACGGGGGCTATGATAAGGATACATATTATTATAACTTGGGAGATGGCTATGATGTCATTTCTGATCCTTATGGCCGTGATAAAATTATTTTTGGCGAAGGTATTTCTTCGTCAGATTTAATTTTCCAAAGAAATGGAGATGATTTGTTTATTTCATTTAGCAATAATGACAATGATAGTATCCGAATTTTACAGCATTTTTATAATGATGACAAAAAAATTGAACAACTTGAGTTTGCCGATGGTTCAACCATAAACTTGTCCAAAGGCGGTCTCGTTTTGCAAGGAACCGATAAAGACAATACAATAGATGGAACATCGTACAATGATACTATTTATGGTGGTTTTGGCAGAGATGTCATTGATGGGGGTAAAGGAGCAGATATCATCAATGGTGGTAAAGGAGACGACACTATAGATGGTGGTGTTGGTGAAGACACTATTATATGGAATTTAGGTGATGATATGGATACTGTCACTTTCTCGGATGTTGACCATCTCAAGTTCGGAGAAGGTATTACTTTTGAGGACTTAACCTTCTACGCAGAAGGAAACAATTTGAGAATAGTTGTCAAAGGAGATATGACTCAAGGTGTCATCTGTCGCGATTATTTTTATAGCAATAATAATAAACCGGAAAATATCATTTTTGCCGATGGTTCTGTATACTCTCTCCAGCAGTCAGGACTGATTATCCACCATGGAGATCGGTCAGAAAGCATCTCGGGAACGGATTATGCCGACACCATCTACGGAGGTAAAGGCAATAACACTATTTCTGGCGGAGACGGCAATGACATTATCTATGGTGAAGATGGTGACGATACCATTTCCGGCGGTAGAGGAACAGATACTATTGTTGGCGGTAAAGGAAATGACACTATAGATGGAGGAACAGATGCTGATACCTTTATCTGGAATTTAGGTGATGATCTTGATACCATTACTGCTTCCAATATAGATAAGCTTCAATTTGGAGAAGGTATAACTAAAGATAGCTTAACCTTCCGGAGTGAAGGAAACAACCTCCGCATCATCATCAACAATGATGAAACACAAGGCATTATTCTGGTTAACTTCCTCTATAACAGTGATGCTAAATTAAACCATGTCTGCTTTGCTGATGGCAGCTCGCTTAATCTGGCTGCCTTGGGGTTGACATTAGATCAGCAGTTTTCTAAAGGAGATACCATAAACGGAACGTCATTTGATGATATTATCAACGCTCAAAATACATATTCTATAACTATCAACGCAGGCGACGGGAGCGATACCATCAATGCGGGAGATGGCAATGATACGATTAATGCTGGAAACGGAAATAATATTATCCACGGCGGTAAAGGTAACGATACCTTAAATGCCGGCAGTGGTAATGATACATATTTTTATAATCTCGGAGATGGTTTTGATACAATCAGTGACACATCTGGGAATGACAAAATTATCTTTGGAACAGGTATTTTGCCGGAGGATTTAACCTTTACGCAAAATGGATACTCTTTAATAATTACAATAAAGGGAGATACCTCTCAAGGAATTAATATCCTCAATTATTACAACGGAAATCCGCTGGAAGAGCTTCATTTTGCAGATGGATCGGTTAAACTTCTGCCTCAAATGGATATTACTCTGCAACAAGGAAATGGCAACGAAACTGTCAATGGAACTGATAGTAACGAAACTATTTATGGTAATGGAGGAAATGACACTATTAACGGAAACTATGGTGATGATGTCCTTATCGGAGGTGCCGGAAACGATACATTAGACGGTGGCGGAGATAATGATACCTACGTTTATAACCTCGGTGATGGTTTGGATACAATTTATGATAATGCCGGCAGCAATAAGATTGTCTTTGGCGAGGGTATTGCTCAGAATAATCTTAGTTTCACTCAAATTGATAATAATCTGTTGATTTACTTGAATGGAGATAAAGATCAGGGAATTATTATCGAAAGCTTCTTCAGCAGTGATTCCTGTAAAATAGGAGAAATTCATTTTGCTGACAATTCGGTATTTTATCTCTCCGAGACTGGACTGACGTTAGACCAATCTGACCGAAACGACGACATGACCATAAACGGAACTGATTATGATGATACGATTATAGGCGGTTCCGGCAACGATACTATCAATGCCGGAGACGATGATGATGTTATTACGGGAGGTAAAGGCAATGATACTCTAAACGGAGGCTATGGACGTGATACCTACATCTATAATTTAGGAGATGGTATAGATACGATTAGCGAGACCCGAGGTAACGATAAAATTAAATTCGGAACTGGAATTGCCTTGGATGATTTGAAATTTACCCAAGAAGGCAATGACTTAAGAATCACTATCAATGATGATGTAAGCCAAAGCATTTTGATAGATGACTTTTATAGAGGGACAAATTATCAGGTTGAAACACTCCAGTTTGCTGATGGGTCAACCTTTAATCTCTCAACTCAGGGGTTAACGCTGCAACAAACCGATGCAGACGACACAGTCAATGGAACATCCCATAATGATGTCATTTACGGAAACGGCGGTCATGATACCATCAACGCCGGTGAAGGTAATGACACGTTGATTGGTGGCATTGGAAATGATTATCTAAACGGCGGTAATGGCGATGATACCTATATTTACAATCTTGGTGATGGCTTCGATACTATCACTGAAGCCGGAGGCAATGATAAGATTGTCTTTGGGGAAGGTATTAGCCAGAGTGATCTGTCATTTGAGAAAATTGGCAACAATCTGAAAATCTCCATCAACGGTGATGAAATTAAGGGCATTCAGATAAATGACCACTTCCGTTATGACAGTTCCAAAGTTGAGACTATCGAATTCCATGACGGCAGTACGCTGGATATCAGCAATGCCGATCAGCTGATACAGGCGATGAACAGCTTCAGTATCAGCAATTCGGCTTCGACAGATACTCTGTCCAATCCGACACAGGATGTCAGCGACATGTATTCTCTGGCTGTCAGTCAGGAGTTGACCAGAAAAGCAATCTAAAGGAGGTATTAAACGATACAAAGCCCCCTACTCCATAGAGCAGGGGGCTTTATTATACCTCTGTTGCGCATGAAAACTTATTAAGAATTTCTTATTGAAGAGTATTTTCACAAATAGCCTACCCACTGAGCGTTTTAAGGTTTGTTCATGAAACATTAATAGAACAAAGCATAAATAAAAAAAATTTTACTTGCATAATTAAACTTAACGATAGAGAATAAGGCTATCTTAATCTCGTTAAGAGTGAGGGAGAATGAATAATTATACTGAACCGCCCCAAATTGGGTTTTCTTCCAGACTACTTCCATCTTATGGCTTTTTAGATGTTTCTTTTCATGCGCTCTGCTTAAAATTTTCTTCTTCTCGATTCTTCTTCCTGATTTTTATGTTTTATTCTCCGCTTTTAAGTTACGCTTTCCAAAGTGCTAATTTAAATTCTTCCATGGGAGGTGTTTATGAACAAGATTAAACAGACTATAGAAAAGTCAACTGATTCAATGGATAAAAAGGTTAAACAGAAAATAACAACTTCCATATATGGAACGAGAATTTATCTATTTTTTCTTACCATAATAAATTTTATTTGGTTATATTGTATGGATGTGAAAATCAATCTTTTTTCTATTATCTCAGCATGTATTATATTATTATTTCTCTTTTTTTTATATAGAAAAAATGGAAAAGAATATATGTTGGAAATAGTTCACAGTAATTTGTTTTTTTCTCTATTTTTTTTAGTTTTTCCCTTTTCCTTTTTAACTTTAATTGCCGCGGTAGCAAAAGATTTTTTTCTTCGCGATTTTATTATATGGTGCAGTTTTGCATCAGTTTCTGTATTTGTTTTCTCTGCATTAGGTGGGCTTATCATCTCATTTTTTCCAAACAAAGAAGTAAATATCCAAATTCCAATAGCTTTTGGGACAAGAATCAAAACAATTTTAATTATGTTCTTAATTTTATTGGTATTTAATTCCTTATTTTTACGCTATTTTTTACGATGAAAGGATGTTGTAATGATAACATATGAACTTAGAGTACATGCACGCGATGTTATCTTTGGATTAGATATTGGGAATCATACAGGTTATGATTTAATTACTACTCGTGAGGATGGTTCCCAAACAGTTCAATATATTGATCTTTATTCTATTAGATTATGAATGGTTGCTGGATATGTTAGTTTTATATATCTTGATAGTTGGGGCATTTTTATTATTAAATTTTCCAACTTTATTTGATGCATTTTCATACTTTCCAATATTTTTAGGTTATTGGTTAATAGTGGCTTATCCTTTATTTAATATGTATAAAAAAATGGGAAAAAAATATATTCTTGAACTAATTCCCTGGAGTTTGTTTTTTTCACTTTTCTTTTTAATCTTGCCTAGCTTATTACCAACAATCTTTAGTTTAGGAAAAAAGCCTAACATCTGGGAAGATATTACAATGTACTTATTGGGGAGCTCAATTTCTATTTTTGTTTCATCCGCAATTATGGGAATAATAATATCGCTAAAGAAAGAAAAAATAACGAAAAATACAATTTTTTCAATAAAATCAGCTCTAATATTTGTCATGAAATCATTCTTTATAACAATTGTGTACAGTATGATTTTACAGTTTTTTTATAAATTTTAAGTTGAAGGAGAATAACAATGGTAAAACAATATCAATTAAGAGTACATGCTCGTGATGTTAATGTAAATTTATCTCCTGTTCCAGGTGGCACCGATATAGGAAATCATACGGGCTATGATCTTATAACTATCCATGAGGATGGTTCCCAAACAATTCAATATATTGATCTTTATACGAATATTTCTTTAGATATAGGATTTTATATTAGTGCTCCTGTACCTGCCCAAGAATATACAATAACGGATGAAGATGGGAATAGCAAAACAATATTATGGGGAACACAAACGGCACATGATGGTACTATGCAGGCTACCACTGTTGAATATCTTGCGGAATATAAAGTTTATACATCAACTATAATAGATGAAGCCAATTCAACAGAAGCTTTTAAAGCTTTTAATAAAATAAAACTTGAAGCAACTTTTTTACAATCATTAAAAGATGAGTTAGTCTACAATCCCAAAACACGAAATTGTAACACCAGTACAAATTATTTTGCTCAGCAATATTTAAATGGTCGGAATGTTTTTGCCGGATTACCTTACGGAATATATATGGGATATTCGGATCCATTCTATGATCCCAACTCCACCTCCACTACAGATGTAACAATAAAAGCTGTCCGCAATATTATTGACAAGTATTACTCTTTAGTGGGAACAAATGTCGATTTAAGCAATGTCAACTATGGTGTGGTCAATCAATCAGATGCATGGTATGCCAAATTTACCACAGATGATTATAACTATGTTTTTGCAGGCAACGGAGAAGCTAATATTGTTGACATATATGGCGACAGTTTTATTTATGCCGATGCGGGAAATCATACAATAAATGCCGGAAATGGCAATGATGTCATTTATGGACGTGAAGCAAATGTTATAGATGGTGGAGATGGTAATGATATTATTTATGCCGGAGATCAAACTTATGCAGCCCACTCCATCGGAGCTGGTGCTGGGGATGACTATATCTATGCCGGGCACGGTGGAGATGATGTCCGTGGTGGCAGTGGCAATAATACTGTATATTTAGGTTCAGGAAGTGACAAATATACAGGCGGTGATGATATTGACATTGTAGATGGTGGTTCTAAAGATTTTATTTTTACAGATTCTACTGATAGTAGTTTTGAATATACCTTATCAGCAGACTTATCTGAAGATATTAATGAAATTCATTTAGGCGGCGGTAACGACCAATACACTGGTGGTATTGGTGTTGATAAGGTTTGGTCAGGCTCTGGAAATGATGAAATAAGTACAGGAGTTGGAAACGATATTGTTTATACCAATGATAGCAGTGATAAAAATGACAACAATAAAATATATCTTGGCGCAGGTTCTGACGAATTTTATGGAGGAGATGGTATTGATATTGTCAACGGAGGATCTGAAGATGCCGAAACTGACGAAAACACAATCAAACTCGGAGGCGGAAATGATGAGTACTATGGAGGATCTGGTGTTGACAAAGTTTGGGCCGGATCGGGTGATGATATTATAAATACAAAAGCGGGAAATGATGAAGTATATACAACAGATGGCAGTAGCAACGATAAAAACACTGTTGATTTAGGTGCCGGAAGTGATTACTTTGAAGGCGGTAACGGAAAAGATTTTGTTTATGGTGGTTATGATGATGCTTCAGACGATGTTAATACGGCCAATCTTGGTGGCGGTGAAGATAGATATTATGGTAGTATTGGCAAAGACATTGTTCATGGCGGTGCTGATGATGATCATATTTGGGGTGAAGACGGAAATAACGAACTTTATGGTGATGCCGGTAATGATCATCTTTATGGTGGAACAGATAATGACAAACTTTACGGCGGAACTGGTCGAGATTATTTCTATCCTGAAAAAGGCACAAATAGAATAGATTGTGGCACAGATAACAATACAGATGTTGTTATGATTAATAATGATGCCAGTGGGGTTGATACAATTTATAATGTATCTGCTCGAGATATTATTTCTTGTACGGGCGGTTTTGATCTGGAAACTCTGCAACAGGTAGGAAACGATGTTATTATATATGGCTATGGCGGAAATAAAGTAATATTCAAAAATGTAAAGCTGCCAGAGGAAGATGAGCCGGAAAATCCTGATTCCAATATTCCTGCCGAAAATATGCCTGTTTTATATCAACCAGATGGCTCAGTTCTGCAATGGGATGGATCAGAATATGTAGATAGTGGTACAAAATTTCCTCCTTATGATGAAAAACCGGAAGATCCTGAAGATTTGCCGGACATTCCGACACCCGAACCAGGTGAAGGAGATAATCCTCCGTTACCACCTGTTATTCCGGAAAAGCCGGAAGAACCTGAAGGAGGAACGGAGAAACCTCAAACGGATAATCCGCCGTCAATTCCAGAGGATACCAAGGGAAATATTGGCAAATTATGGGAAGATGCTGAAAATTCTCGCTCCCCTCTTGTTGTTGATTTAGACGGAGATGGTAACATTGAAACAGTCAGCACCGATGGCAATGTCCATTTTGATTTTGATAGTAATCAAAAAATTGAAAATAGCGGTTGGATTGGCAAAAACGAAGGTTTCCTTGTTCGGGATCTTAATGGCAATGGCCAGATTGATAACGGCACCGAAATGTTCGGTAACCATACCGTGCTTCAAAATGGTAAAAATGCCGTTAATGGTTTTGAAGCTCTTAAAGATCTTGATTTTAACGGTAATGGCAAATTTGATGCAGAAGATGAAGCTTGGAGTCAAGTCAAGGTATGGCGCGATGCCAATACTAATGGAATTGTAGATTCCGGAGAATTATTAACCTTGGAACAAGCCGGAATTGAAAGTATTAATCTCAAATATGATTATCAAAAAGAAGCTGACGAAAACGGCAACCTTGAAATTCAACAGGGAACATTTAACCGTACAGACGGAACGACGGGAAAAGTATCTGACATATGGTTTGATGTCGATGGCACCAATACCATCCTCAATGAAGATGATATTACAATTCCTGACGACATCAAAAATCTACCGGATATTAAAGGTTGGGGAAATGTTTACTCTCTGCATGCTGCTATGGCTTTGGATGAAACAGGTACACTCAAATCTCTGGTTGAACAATATTTAGCGGCAACTGATGACAATACCAAGGATACGCTTTTAAATGACATTATCTATCATTGGACTGGCGTCCAGGATATGGATCCTGTTGGTCGCAATCCATCACAGGTATATGGAAATGTTTTAGGAGATGCCCGAAAATTAGAGGCTTTGGAAGAATTTATGGGCGAAGACTATCTTGGCACCTGGTGCTGGGGTGAGCGGGAAAGTAATCCGCACGGACAAGCCGCTCCGATGATTTTACAAGCCTTTGAACTCCTCAAAAATTATGTCGGTACGATTTTATCGGCGGACTTGGCAAACAATCCCTATTTGCAGAAAATTATTCTAACCTATAATGCAGAAACCAAACATTGGGATGTCAATGTTGATCAGGCTGTCGCTTTGCTTCAGGAGGCATTTGAGACTGATGCGACAAACGGAAAAATAGAAATGCTGCAATTGTCAAACATATTGCGTTATTATGATAATGCAGAGGATGTTATTGCGGCTTTCCAGGCCAAAGGTGCTGCTGATGGTACATTCTTTGAAACCGAATTACTCAATTTCGGTCACAATTCTGTCGGAAGTGCTGCCAATGACAACCTGTTCGGTACCGAAGGAAACGATTTAATGAATGGCTTGGCCGGTAATGATATCATCAAGGCGGCCGAAGGCGATGATACGGTTTTAGGCGGAGTCGGTAATGACTACATCTATGGCGAAGATGGCGATGATGTATTAGACGGCGAAGAAGGAAACGATTATTTGTTTGGCGGCAATGGTAATGACACTCTAAAAGGTGGTGCCGGTGATGATGTTCTATCCGGCGGAAACGGGGCAGATGTCTATCTGTTCGAAAAAGGTTTCGGTAATGATTCCATTGACAATACACAAGATGATACAGCTCCCAATGCTGATATCATTAAATTTGGAGAAGGAATCCTGCCGGAGAATGCCATTTTGCAACGCCAGGGATTCGATTTAATAATTTCTGTTTCCTATGGTGACGGAACAACGGATTCTGTTAGGGTTTTCAGCTACTTTGACAAGCAAGGAACTTCCAGTACGACAGTCAGTGCTATCCAATTTGCAGACGGAACATCATGGGACTATGAATATGTTCTTGATCATTGGAACAGCTTGCCTGACATCAATGGTGGTGTAACTTTAGAAGGCAATAATGACAATAACACAATTAATGGAACATCAGCTAATGATATTCTTGGCGGTAATGGAGGGGATGATACAATCTATGGTAATGCTGGCAATGACTTCATATACGGAGGTACAGGTAATGACCGGCTGGAAGGCGGTGCCGGCAACGATACATACCTTTGGCATTTAGGAGATGGTTTAGATACTATTTATGATAATGCAAATCAAGATACTATCCAGTTTGGTGAGGGAATTGTCTGGGATTATCTTACATTCCGCAACTCTGGAAATGATTTGGTAATTTTGGTTCATGGACAGGAAGATCAGGGAATTATTATTCAAAATTTCTTTTCCGGTCAAGATTACAAAATTGAAAAAATAAACTTTTTTGATGGTTCTTCGGTTAACCTGTCTGAAATTGGTTTGACCTTAAAGCAGTTGAAAACCGGAGAAAGTATCAAAGGTACCGAATTTGATGACATTATTTATGCTAATGGCGGCAATGATACCGTTAATGCTGGTATAGGAGATGATACTATATATGGAGAGGCCGGCTTTGATACGCTGTATGGAGAAGACGGAAATGATACTTTAATTGGAGGTACAGGTAATGACCGCTTAGAGGGTGGTTTAGGAGACGATACTTATATTTATAATGTAGGAGATGGTCTCGATACAATTTACGATGATAATAGAGGAAATACGGACAACGATACCATTAAATTTGGTGAAGGAATATCATTTTCAGATATAACTTTCTCTCGTAAGGATAATAATTTAATTATGACTCTATTTAATGACATAACCCAAGGAGTAATAATTCAAAACTTTTTCAATAGCTCACATTATCAAGTTGAGAAATTAGAATTTGCGGACGGTACTACTGTGCCATTAACAGAACGGGGATTTGAATTAGTTCAAAATGACAGAGCTGATAATGTTTCCGGCACCGACTATGACGATACAATATATGGTAAAGGTGGTAATGATACGATATACGGAGGTTCTGGCAACGATACGCTTATCGGTGGCAAAGGAAATGACCGTTTAGAAGGTAGTTATGGAGACGATACCTACATCTGGAACTTAGGAGATGGTTTTGATACGATCGATGACTACAATGGCGGAAACACAGATAATGATACCATTAAATTTGGCGAAGGCATTTCCTTTGAGGATTTGTCATTTGAAAGAGATGGCAATAGCTTAATCATCCATGTTAACAATGACAGAACTCAGGGAATCTCAATTCAAGATTACTACTCAAGCACTTATTACAAAGTAGAGAAACTGGAATTTGCCGATGGAACTATTGTAGAAACATCAACCATTGCTGTTACCACAGACAGATCCGATGCCTTGGCTGCACAAGATATTACCGGGACGGACAATAACGATACTCTAACAGGAGGAAACTTTGGTGACACGCTTACTGGTAATGACGGGAATGATGTCATTGATGGCGGAGCCGGTAATGACACATTAAAAGGCAATAGCGGCAATGATACGCTTATCGGCGGCAAAGGAAATGACACGATCCGTGGCGGCAGCGGGGTTGACACTTATGTTTGGAACCTCGGCGACGGTATGGATAATCTGCGAGACACCGAAGCGAAAGATAAAATCGTTTTCGGAGCAGGAATTACCGCAGCGGACCTGACTTTCAGAAAAGAAAGAAACGGTTTGCGCATTATTGTAAAGAACGATGAAAATCAGGGAATGCTGATTGCCAATTATCAGCTTTATAATCAAAATGAATTGAAAAATATTTATTTTGCCGACGGAAGTTCGTTAGATATCTCTCAAAGCATCGTTTTGCACCAGACTAATGCTGATGACGAATTTTGTGTGGGGTATGGAGATAATACGGTTTATTGCGGTGCCGGTAATGACAAAATAGAGTCTTACGGCGGCGATAATATTTATGTCGGTGGAACCGGTAATGACAGTTTTTCCGACTGGGACGGTGACGACACCTATATTTACAATCTGGGAGACGGATTTGACAGCATTTCCGATGGCGGCGGCGATGATAAAATCGTTTTCGGTGAAGGAATCAATCCGGGTGATTTATCATTCAAGCGAAATGAAAATAACCTGAGTATCTCTATTAATGGCAATAAAGAACAGGGATTTGAGATCAGTAATCACTTTGGTTCAGATTCCAATAAAATCGAGACGATAGAGTTCCATGACGGCAGTACGCTGGATATCAGTAATGCCGACCAACTGATTCAGGCGATGAACAGCTTCAGCATCAGCAATTCGGCTTCGACCGATACTCCGTCCAATCCGACACAGGATGTCACCGATATGTATTCATTGGCTGCGAATTCTGATTTAACCAGAAAAGCGGCTTAAATGTTTTAAGCTCTCTGCCTAAAAAAGCAGAGAGCTTTTTTGTATAAAAAAATCTCCGTATTTCTACGGAGATTTTTTAAATGGTGATGCGGTTTCCAGTCATCGCGAACTGGTCTAACCTGCCGCAAACCTTTGCGTATAAACGCTTTGAAGAAGGAATTGGCTTCTGCGAATCAACCGATTTTTTAGCAGATGCACCTTTCTCATATCTCGAACTTATCTAAATTTTAAAAAGCATTTTCTTAAGTATCATTGTTAAAAAGGTAATCGATAAAAAATGCACAAAGAACCATGTCGAAACCAACAAACAAAAAGCCCAAGCTCAAGGAGCAAGGGCTTGTAAAGTCTGTTGGAATTAATTATCTTCTTCTATTTGGTTGAGAGAATTTTCAATAGTTTCAATTAAATTTTTTTGTAATTTATCTTCCATTTTTTTAAACAAACTTTTTTGACTGTTAATATATTCTGAATCTCCATTAAATAAAAAGTTTTTCAAAGTATTAAATCGAATCATTCTGTTAATTTGTTTATTTAATCCTTCTGATGAAGCAAGTTTATATTTTTTTATATTGTCAAAAATATCTTTTTCTTTTTGTGTCATTTCACTATCAATGTTCATATCGTTATCAAAAATCCCATACATTTTTACAAAATCCTCCAGTCTTTGGAGTATAATGTCTGAAAATTCAATCTTTTCTCGCTTCATATAAAAAAGTATTGAAAATATTGTATATAATTGGGATTTCTTTTGTAAAAACTTAACCAACATACTTGAAGATAATATAGTTTCAAGTTGGGTTGTTGCACATATAATAGCATCACGATCATTATTTGCATCATCATATTTTACTTGTAAATCTTCATAAGCTCTATTTAGTGCTTTTTGATCACTCTGATCTATTATTCCTGACCTAAATAAAAGAATAAGAGATGCACAAAACTCAACATCTTTCATCCTCTTAACATCCACATTGTTAAATAATTTATATTTTTCCCATATAGGTAGATCAGAAAGTTGACGAGCCAACGAAGCAAACTCTCCTGATAGACTATTTCTCTTTTCTTGACTGTTCAGATTATAATCTGTAAGATTTAAGCGCCTAAACATATTAATAATTTCAGGTCTTGTAACTTTTTCATTTATATCTACAATCATCAACTGATAATTCCAAACTTCTTTTTTTGTAGCATCATCTAAATCTTTAAAATAATAATCTCCCCATTTTTGCTTTGATTCCTCTTCCAACAACGCATTTTTCTTTAATTTAAACTCATTATTTACGAATTCAGCAATTGTTTTTATACGTTGCTGACCATCAACAATATGTGTAATAGACTCTCCCGTCTCGGGATTTGTATCTGCTTTCCACAAAAATAATTCCGGTATAATAAAGTTCAAAAGAATTGTCTCAATTAAACGAATTTTATCATTCTCATTCCAAACAGAACGACGCTGATACGAATCATCCACAATTAAAGAGCTTTCTGTAAACATACTATAGATATCGCTAATAGTTTTTCGATTATTAGAAAATTGAAACATACTAAACTCCTTTTTGCTCTTTTATTGCTCTACACGTCGCTATAATTCCTGACAATTGATACTCTTCCAAATCTTCCCAACTCCTATAAATTCGATAATTTATAGGGTGTATCACGGATAATTTATCTTGCAAAGATTTGTTTGTGGGTGCTTTCATATCTTGCCAAACAGTCCGAATATCATCAATTCCTGATAAAAATTTTTCATCAATATATCCTCTAAAAACAGAATTTGTAAGTTGTTGATAGAAATATTTACTATATATTTTGAATGCCTTTCTCTCTCTCAATTTTTCCCAATAAAATGAATATAATTTATCTGAAACCAATGCAATATCTATATCAGATGTCTCATTCTCAAATGGCTTTAAGCATTTAGTTGGTGATAAGCTATACCCTAGTTTCGCACTTCCCACGAGTTGAGATGAATGAAAACTTATTCCAAAATTTTTTGAAATTATTTCTTTAAAACAGTCTAAGCGATCTAATATTTCATCAGATGAAACTTTTAAATATTCTTTAAAATACCAATTATACGATTTAACTATATGTTTTAAATAAAAATCCTCAACTTTCATTGATAACAAATCATTTTTTATATCTATTAAACATACCATTATGCAGCCTTTCTTTTAGCCTGATAACATACATTCAAATAATCAAAAATATCTTGTGCAATTCCTTTACCCAATAAATATGGAACACCATTACCTATCATTTTAAATTTAAGGGATATTGGAATATTACTTGGCAAATGAAATTCCTTAGGTAAAGACTGAATAGAAAGAGCTTCTGCTACACTAATTCTACGCAGTTCATATGGATGCAAATGAACTTCATTATTACCGTATGCAGACGTTGGAGCGTACCTCCAACGATGTAATCGTTTAAAGGACTTCCGAGAAACATCTCCCTCTTTTATTGTGAGATATTTTTGTAAATTCTTAACATTGAATACATCATTTTGATTTCGATGATGTTTTACATCATTCTTTTCAAACCAATACTCAACTGTTAACTCTTCAATAATATTAATAGGTTTTGTTATAGAACTTTTTTCAATAAAATCTTCTTTGTTTGGCCAATTAAGCAATTTTATCTCTTTTAAATCAAATACTTTATGTCGACCAATAGAAAATTCATGAAAATCTTTAAATATGTTTTTATTGAAACCAATTAAAAATAATCTATCCCTATACTGAGGAACACCATACTCTAATGCATTTTCAATCGAATTAAATAATTGATAACCATTTTCATCTAAACGTTTCTTTATCTCTTCATAGAAAACCTTATGTTTACTAGTTTGATATAATCCTTTCACATTTTCTAAAACAAAAAAGTCAGGTTTTCTCTTAATTATTAAATTCACATAAACATCTGTTAATATACCGTTTTTTCCTTCTACACCTTTATTTCTTCCAGCAGTAGAAAAATCAGGACACGGCGGCCCACCTATGAAACCAACAAAATCCGCATCAAATTTTTTTTTGAAAGTTCTATTCCACACATCATCATTAAGATATTCTTCAACACTTAAATTAGAATATCCATATTTAGGTAAAAAATCACCTCTAGTATATTTATATGCTTCTAAAAAGGCTTTATTATATTCATTTACAAATGAGATATTAAAACCTGCATCTTCAAACCCTAAGTCTAAAATCCCTAACCCAGAGAAAAAAGAACATACTTCTGTTTTCACTTTCATTCCTCAACCATTAAACTACAATAATTTTTATTCTAGAATAAAATATTTTGCAAGCATTTAATAAAAACATACGGCTACAAAATTTATTATAATTATATGAAAAAAAACACTGGACGACGCCGGATATTCTCCTACTGCTGCATATGGTAATAATGAAGTACATTTACATTCATATAAACCTAGACGGTTGAGTGTTGCAGAAACATTAGCAATCCAATCTTTACCTAAAGATTTTATTTTGCCTCATAATATTCCATTAACACAAAAATTTAAAATGATAGGTAATGGAGTACCTTCTCTTTTAGCTAAAGGGATTGCCCATGAAATAAGAGAATTTATATTATCTAATCAATAGGGATAGCATTTTATGTCATATCCAGCTTCATCTAATAGACTTAATATAGATTGTTTTAAGGTATTATATAATTCAATATTTTTTTCTAAAATATCATCAATATGAGAAGCATTTGAAATTTTATCAATGATTTTTATCCCACATAAAACTTCCTCATCAGCAACAGGGTTATGTGTTGGTAATAAGGATGTGGCATCTTTTACAAAAGAATTATCTTTCTTAAATTCCAATACCATGGAAAATAGCATCCCTTCTTCGTCTTCTTCTTTTTGTTTTTCACCTATTTTGTACATTCCTACAGATCTAGTTTTCATATGAATTCCTTTTTCTACAGAATTTTTTAGAATCCATTTCAAAACAGATATTCCAACAATTTCTTCAAAAACATTTTCTTGTAATAATTCATCATTTTCAAGAATAATTTCATTTCCTATTTGATATATTTTTGAATTTAAGTGTTTTCTAAAATCTACATCTTCATAATTTTGATAAAGTACATTCATGTATTTTTTTAGCAGCTCTGTATCTAAACATTGTTTATCACATCTAAATGTTAAAAATAGAAGCCAAGTAGAATTTTGTCGTTCGAATTGCAGTGTTAATAACTTTATAATAGAGGAAAGAATCTTTTCTCCATTTTGAGGAGGAAATAGAGCTTTCATAAAATCTAAGTTTATCAAATGAAATGCAGGTCTTGCTCGTAATTCATTTGCTACTTTAGAATTTATTTCATTTAATCTTTCAAAATGTGAATTTTCTACACGAGAGAGAGGAGAAATATAATTGAAGTCCATTAATTTGCTATGTATAATGTCTTGGATTTGAGAGGCACTATTGGGGCTACTTTCCAAGGCATAAAAACAAATTTTTTTCCCCTCCGGAAGATTTTGGCCTAAAACATGAATATCTAGACAATCTTCTCCAGGAAAACCAAAGTATTGCAATTCATTTATATTTTTATAGGCTGGGGTTTTTAGTAGAATATTTGTCCAATATTGCCACTGTTTAACGCGAACCCATTGCTTTCTTGGTCTATGCCAAGCATAAAACTGTGTCTTTTTTTTATTTTCTGTAGCAGGAACTATACCAAATAATGATGGATTTATTAAGTCAACCATATGCTTCTCTATTCTTTATAGCTAATTATTTTAATTAAGGCTTTTATTAATTCATTCTTCTGGTTTTCACTGAGATTTTCAAGTAAATTAAATTTATCTAAAACACCAACAATGGCATTCAGACGAGGAAGGATTTTACTATCTAAATTTTTTTGAGTATTATACGTTGATGCTTCAAAATCTTTTTTGGAAAGTGATACTATTCCTGCTTTCTGCTCTACAACCTGTTTTACTACCTCAACTTTGGTGGTTGGTATATCATTATCATAAAAAGGTGTTTTAATTTCCGATACTATATTTTCATAGACGGAAGTTTTTTCTTTTTGAGCTTTGGTATTTATTTCTTGTCTTATCTCAGAACGCTTTGATTTTACCGCTGAAACAACTTGACGAAGAGCTAAATGCAACCAGCGCATAACTAATTGATAATGGGGATGTGCAATATTGAAAGATTCTCTGTCTATATTTAATGCAGACTCAAATCCTTCTAGAATATTAATTTCAACCATAATTTGTGATTTTAAAACATATTCAGCTAGTTGCCATTTCATAAAATCTTGATCAAATAAAGCGCCGGAAGCTCCATGTATTCTAATGCATACCCCTCTATGTTCTTTGGGTAAAATTTTAGGAGACCATTTAATAAAAGCCTCAAATTTTAATTTTCCTCCAGTTTCTTTACTTTCAAAATTTGAAAAGTCAGGTTCAAATTTACCAAAGAAATAAGCATTTTCACTAAATTGAGCGGAAGAATCTGCTTTATCTAGATATTTTATAGGCCTTGATAATTTTACTCCATCAATAAAGACAACAAAATCATCGTCATAATTTTTAGAAAAGCCCAATAATTCACAGATTTTAACATTTTGATTTTCTGCTTCAATTTTCTTGGGAGATTTACCATTATTTTGGATGTGATATATGTATTTGCTATCTCCTAATTTTAAATCATAAGGAGAAATGTCTATATATTTTAGAGGGAGAGAAAGGCCCAAAATCCAAAGCATTTGCAAATAATTATCTAAATTAAGAGAATAAGAAGGATTTGGCTGCTTCAAAAGTTGCGAATAAAGTGAAGCATATTTTTCCTCTGGGGATAGATCTGTTCCCCATGGAAGAACCGCATTATCTTCAAGTAATTCATTGTTATCAGTATCAATTTCCCCAATATGATAAGACGGACGCTCTGGTTTTCCAAGTAACTCAAAATCTTCAGAAATTGACTGTTGCCATATGTCTATACTTCGTAGCTGATCAATAGCAGATTGTTTTAAATTTTTGAGAATAATATCTGTCCCATGAGCTTCAATATTAGAGGTTTTTTGAGTATAAACATACACTATACCAGTATCAAAATCTTCTCCTCGCTTTTCGAACTGGCGAATCATCTCTTCTGAATAGTTATTTAATTTAATATCAGCAATCAGGTAATAATCATCCCCCTTTTGTTTTGTTACAATAGTAAAATCTCGTGTTAATTGCGCAACAGAAAACAAACCAATACCTATTTTGCCTATAAGTTTTCTTTTCTTTATTGGAGATAGTGTAGCATCTTTTTGATCAAAAATACCAAGATCTTTTTTTTGAGGGTTCCGTTTTGCACTTCCCCCTATATGATGTAAAACATTAGACAAAGTATCAATGGACATTCCATTACCATTATCACGGACAGTAATAGTTCGGAAAAGAGGAACATCAGTGTCAATATAAATTTCAGTAGCATCTGCGTCATAAGAGTTACAAATCAACTCTCTAAGAGCAGAATAAGCATGTCTATAAATTCCATCTGTAATTCTCGCTAAAACTTTCTGATCTGTTTTTAATAAGGTTTCCGTTTTTTCTTCACTATTAATTTTTGTTTTGATTTGATTAGCAAAATCAATAGTAGCCTTTTCTATTTGTTCAATATTGTCATTAACCATAGAATATGATCCTACCTTATTATAAGAAAATTTGTTCTTAATTATTTTAAAATACCATTCTTTGCATTATGTTAATATTAACTATATATTTTTTCAAGATATTTAATAAATAACAAATTTTATAACTTATTTTACCATTAATATAGACAACTTAAAGTACAAAAAACTTTTATTACATATAAAAGGCAATTTTAAGACTCAGAACGTTTCCACAGCTTATTTTCCTTATCTAAAGCATCCTGAAAATCGACTAATTCAATAATTTTATCGAAAAAAGGTGTTAGGGCATAAACATAAGAACCTCCGCAACCCACATTTTCCTGGTAAATAAGTCCGGTTCTTAAGAGAGCACCGGCTATCGCTTTGGTTTCTTTAACCTTCTCAGGTTGACTGTATTCATATCCTGCAATAAGTTTTGTAAAATAATTGGCATTTATTCCTTTAGGTGGTTCGTTGTGAAGTTTTATATATTTTAAATCATCCTCTCTCATTTTATATAATTGAGCTAATAGATGAATTTCTTCATCTGATAATGTTGCCAAAATCTGAGCGTATCTGTTAAATTCATTCGCATATATTGGAGATGGGAGTTGTTCACCTTTTACAATACTATTTATTGCTTTTGCTAAGAGTCTTAGATTCAGGCGAGCTGCTCCATTCATTGCTGCTAATGTATAGCGATGTATAAGAGAAATTTTGTCGTCATTGGCAATATTATTAAAATTTCCTTGTGTTATTTCATCAAATAGAATATCCCGGCTTTCCGCTAATTTTCTCTCGCAATGGGCATTCCATAGTTCTTGAATGGATGAAGTCGGTATGCCAAACAAGGATAATATATCCCAAGCCGCAGAAGCAGACATCTTTGTTATATCAGTATTCACTTTTTTACCTGTTAGTTTTAAGGGAAATGTTTTGTTACTATATAACGGTTTTAAATATTCTTCAACATTATCTTCTTTGTTATTCGGAACTTACATTATTTAACATCTCATCTACGATTTCTTTAATAAAGTCATATTCCCGCATCAGAAGAATGAGATGATATGCGCTGATTCCGGTATTTTTCTGAAACCAATTTCGCGAGACATACATGTTGATATCCAAATTATGTGCCACATACTTGTAAATTTGCCGCTTATGGTGATGTCGAAGCAGTTTGGTCAAAAGAGCAGAAAGCTCCTCATTGTTGCCGATAACAAATTTTTCTATACCAAAATAGCACCAGATCTGGTGCTTTTCTTCATTAGACATTGTTACTCTCCTCATTATTATAAGAAACAGCTAACATTATAAAAGGACTGAATAACTAATGAACAAAGACAAAATACCCGCAGCCATGTATATTAGGATGTCGACAGAACATCAGAAGTATTCTCCGGAAAATCAGGCGGCAGCCATTAGAGAATACGCAGACCACCATAATTATGAAATTATCAGAACTTATACCGATGGCGGCAAAAGCGGTTTGAATATCGCCGGCCGCGCTGCTTTGCAGCAAATGTTGAGCGATGTTCAAAGTCATCAGGCTGAATATAAAGCCATTCTTGTTTTGGATGTTACCCGCTGGGGGCGTTTTCAGGATGCCGACGAAAGTGCATATTACGAGTACATCTGCAAGAGAGCCGGAACACCGGTAAAATATTGTAACGAACAATTTGATAATGACGGCAGCCCTGTCGCAACTATCGTTAAAGGCGTCAAACGGACAATGGCGGCCGAATATAGCCGTGAACTTTCTTGTAAAGTCTTTGCCGGAAAGTGCCGCTTAATCAACCTTGGCTATCGTCAGGGTGGTTTCGCAGGGTTTGGCCTGCGGCGTATGCTCGTAAATGAACACGGGGAACACAAGGGAATTCTTGTCGCCGGAGAACACAAAAGCATTGCCACTGACCGGGTTATCTTAGTTCCCGGGCCGGAAGAGGAGCAAAAAATTGTCCGTTGGATGTATAAAATGTTCACCGAAGAACTGAAAACCGAACAGGAAATCGCCGATATTCTCAATCAACAGGGAATTCTCACTGACTTAAACCGATCATGGACTAAGGCAACGGTCAATCAGGTCTTAACCAATGAGAAATATATCGGCAACAATGTTTCCAACCGCATTTCTTTTAAATTAAAGACTAAACGCGTGGTTAATCCGGAAAGTGAATGGATTCGCAAAGAAGGCGCTTTCGAGGCAATCGTTGATCCGAGCGTATTTTATATTGCCAAAGGCATCATTAACGCCCGCGCCAAACGTTTCTCCAATGATGAGCTTTTGCAGAAGTTGAAAGATTTACAGGCCAAGAAAGGCTATCTGTCAGCTCTTATCATCAACGAAAGCCCCGATATGCCGTCAAGTTCCATCTATTCCAGCCGCTTTGGCAGTCTGGTACGGGCTTATCAACTCATCGGTTACGATCCGGAACGGGATTACAGTTTCATTGAAATTAATCGCTTCTTGCGCGAATTGCATAAAAATATTTTTGAGGAGACAATTAGTAAAATTCAGGAAATCGGCGGAGACGTTAAGATTGATGCCGAAAATGACCTCTTAAATGTCAACGACTACTTTACGGCATCCATCGTCATTTGCCGGTGTAAGCAGCTTCCAAATGCTGGCTTCCGTTGGAAAGTCCGTTTTGATACCTCTCTGTTCCCGGATATAACAATTGCTGTGCGGATGGCTGCCGATAACAAAAACGTCCTGGATTATTATCTGTTGCCGGCTTTGGACTTTAGGGATCCTAAATTATTGCTTGCCGAGGAAAACAAAGGAATTCTCGATTCTTACCGTTTTCCGGATTTAAGCCAGTTGTTTGAAATGGCACGCCGCAACTCTATCCGCTATTGGGAGGTTGCATAATGAACCGCCGCCAAAGTTTGGAAAACATCCCAATTGAAAAGATTAATATTCTCAATCCGCGGGAACGTAACCGTAAAATTGCCAACGAAATTAAGAAAAACATTGAAGATGTCGGCCTGAAACGTCCGATTACCGTCTCCCGGAGGTTAGATTTTACGGATGGCAAAGAGTATGATCTGGTCTGCGGCCAAGGACGTCTGGAGGCCTATATCGCCAATAATCAAACCGAGATTCCGGCGATTGTCATTGATGCCGATGAGGAAGAAACCCTGATTATGAGCCTTGTCGAAAACATTGCCCGGCGGAATTATTCCCCGACCGAACTGCTTCAGGGTATCAAGCAGCTCAAAGACAAAGGATATTCCTGTGCTGAAATTGCCCGCAAAACAGGCTTTACAGCAGAATATATCAACCAAATCAGCAGGCTGTTGTTTCGAGGGGAAGAACGTCTGATCAATGCCGTTTATACCGATCGCATACCGCTAAACGTGGCAATCGATATTTCGGATGCCGATGACAAGGATGTTCAGAATGTTTTGCGTGAAGCTTATGAAGCCGGACAGATTCGCGGCAATAAGTTGACATTTGTTAAGGAGCTGATTGAGCGACGTATAAAAAAGGGTAAAAGTATTTATAAGAAAAAATGCAGCGCTAAGCAGCTGACGGCACAGGATGTTCAGGCTCTTTACGAGCAGGAAATCAAACGAACGAAGCTGATTATTGCAAAGAATGACCGGGTTGAAAATTCGTTGATTTTTGTTACTCAAAGCATCAAAAGCCTGCTTGGCAACGAGAATTTCTATAATTTACTGAAGGTGGAAGAGCTAGAAAAACTGCCAAAATACTTGGCTGAAAGGTTACAGATTCATGGATAAAAAATTAAATAAGGCCTTTGAACAGGCAATCATCCGTTTAAAACTTTCAGAAATAACCCCTTCAAAAGAGATAAATAAAGATATATTTGCTTCCCGAAAATATGCTCAGATTGTTTCTTCCGTTCGTGAAATCGGCCTGATTGAAGCACCGATCGTAACCTTTAGCGATGACGGTTATATGCTTCTGGACGGTCATCTGCGATTGAATGCGCTTAAAGACTTGGGAATACAGGAGGTCGATTGCCTTGTTTCCACCGATAATGAAAATTTTACCTATAACAAACACGTCAACCGGCTGTCTAATGTTCAGGAACAGAAAATGATAGAAAAAGCCATAAATCGTGGCGTTTCCATCGAGCGGCTGGCAAAAGTTCTGGATATGAGGCCGGAAAACATTCGCCAGAAGAAAAATCTATTGAAAGGTATTTGCGAAGAAGCCGTAGAAATGCTGAAGGACAAAATCGTAAGCTCTAAGGTTTTCAATTATTTAAGTAAAATGAAACCGGAGCGCCAGATTGAAGCGACTAAGATTATGGTCGAAAGCAAAACTTTTACTTCATCGTTTGCCCGTTCCATCTGGCTCGCTACGTCTGATGAACAGCTTGCCATTCCCCGGCGGCAGCAGAAGCCGGTTGTAACAGACTTCAGCCATTTTACCAAACTGGAGGAGGAAATCAACCGGCTGCACGGCGAATATGAGGAAATTGAGGAAAATTACGGTCTGAATGTCCTAAATTTTACGTTAGTCAAAGGATATGTCAAAACCTTGGTAATGAATCCACGTGTAAACCGCTATCTCCGGATCAATAATCCCGATATTTTGGAACACCTGGAAAGCATCGTTGATATCGATAATTTAAATACGGAAGAATAACTTTACTCAAAACGAGATAAAAAATCCATTTTATCAAAATAATTTTGCTTGAATTTTTCCAGATTAAAATTTGTTTTAGGTGTAAGCACATTTTGTGTATTAATGGCATATTGTTCATAAAGCCAAATCTGTGCATCCGCATAAAAGAATCGATCGATATTATCTTTAATGAATATTTTTTCGTTAATATCTTCATCCAAAAAGAAATATGAAAATGAACCTATTTCTAATAGTTCTGGAGTAATACTCCGATCAATCTGATTTAGCATTTCATGAACTCTGTCACCATAAATTTGTTTTGTAAAATAAAATACCCCAGGATCATCTTTATTCATATTAGTAATTGGGTGTACGTATGTTTCATCACTATGGCATAACGCGTCGTATACTTTCACATCAAATTCATGCAAACATACTAAGAATACGGCTAAATCAGGCGAGAAAAGCTCATGCCCGGCAGCAATCTGTTTTATAAACATAATTAGCCGGTCAAAAACTTGTTCCATTTGCCTTAGTGAAAAATTAAACCAAATACTATAGGCCGCAAAATAACGTTTAATGATATTCTCTGACGTCTGAAGTACATTATATTTTTTTGCTTCAATTTCTCCGGCTCCATCGCCGTATCTACTATATGAAAATGAGCAGCGGAATACATTATAGATATCAATCAGAAATACTAACTCTCGTTTTTCTTCCTGTATTTTCTTTATAATACTATCAATACCGGATCTATCATACAAGAATTCAGCAAATGCTTTTTTATCCGGATGAGGCAATAAAAATGTATTATTTATAAATTTTCGCTTATATCCTTCAAAATTTTCAGTTCCAAATAAACATTTTACTGAGTTCTTAAGATGATTTTCATCTATTGCCAGCACAAAAACAAATCCGGACACATCAAAAAAGTGTTTTAACACTTCTAAGATTCTTACTGCATAATCCGGGCTGCAACGATCCAATTCATCAATAATTATGATTATCGGTTTGTCAGAGGTTTTTGCCCATTGAGTTAATGCTTCTTTTAGTTCTTTGAGAGATTTTTGATATTGATTAAAATCATCATAGAGTGATTTTGAAGAAAAATGATTTTTAAATTCCTCAATAAGATCAACATTCAATGCTTCCTGTGATATGCTTTTAATGACGGTACCACATAGAAACGAAAGCGAATTTTTAGAGAATTTTAAGGTAGAATCAATAATTTTTGTTGGCAGTTTTTCCCCACCTTTTTGGTAAATCTCATTTAAGTTTGCCAATATTGGCATGAGCGGATCTTCATAAAAATCCATCTCCCAGATATTCATTTTGGTTGTCTGTACGCCATCTTTTTCAAGGACGCTCTTTAATTTTTCACAAAAAAAGGTTTTTCCAGTTCCAAAATCCGCTGAAATTGAATAAACCTTAGAAACGCCCCCCTCAATATAGGTGTTTTGCTCAATTAAAAGGGCAAAATCAATGACAGATGATTTTATGCCTAATTTATCATCTTCAAAAATTTCATCATATTTAATAGCTAAATTGTCGTCACTCATAGATTTTTCTCTTAAATTTAATTACAATTCTAGTCCTAACAGCCAGTCAAACACATTCAGGCGTTTAATTCCGTTATTTTCTCCCGAACCATAATCCATTGACAGCAAAAATTTAGGATAATTATCATCAATTGCTTCCAATGGCGCCAGCTCTCGCAGCAAAATTTGAGGTTCAAGAACATTTAGGGCTACTTGGTAATATTCAACCAGTCCGCCACTTTTTCTGGCAACAAAGTCAACCTCTATACTTTTGCCGCTTTTAACGAGCTTACCTACAGATACCTCATAACCGCGCCGTATCAGTTCTAAGTAAACGATATTCTCCAGAATATGCCCGGCGTCCATATCCTTGATACCTAATAAAGCCGTTCGTAAACCGATATCTGCGACATAGTATTTGGCATTGCTGTCCAAATACTGTTTTCCTTTAATGTCATATCGCTCGCACTTATACAGCAGGAAACTGTCCACCAAACCTTGAATATACGTATCAATGGTTGGAACCGATATTTTACGCCCGCTGGCTTCCAGACACTTCGCAATATTACGAACGGAAGTTTCACAACCGATATTGTCAAATAAATACTTAACCACTGCATCCAGCTTGTTGGTATCAGCAATATTAAATCGTTTCACAACGTCTTTTTGAATTGTATTTAAATATACCGTATCCAACAAATAATCGCTGATAAGCTGCTTGTCATAGACCAAACGTAATGTTTGCGGGAAACCACTCTCTCTGATATAATGCGAATAAATTCCCATCGTAGTAGTTAATCCCAAAATATCTTTTTTAGTGAATACAAAGTGTTGAGCAAAATCAGGATATGCCCCAAAATATTCTTTGAAGGATAATGGTTGCATTTTTATCTCGACATACCGACCACCTAATTGATTGGCCAAATCGCTGGAGAACATATAGGCATTCGACCCGGTCAAATACAAATCCACATTGTCTTGCAAACGCAGGGTATTCGCAGCTATTTGCCAATCCCTCAATAACTGTATTTCATCAATAAAGACATAATTCATCTTTTGAGGATTAAGATGTTTTATAACATAGTCTAGAAGCTTATCATAACCGGTTAAAAAATTTTCCTGATCATATTCCAGTCCAATTTTTTGGGTTAGCATACGGTCTTCAAGATTGATATTGATTATTTGATTATCATCTGCAATCTTATGAACAATCAGATCAAATTGATAGAGATAAAATAGCTTGGATTTGCCACAACGTCTAACTCCTGTGACGATCTTAATCAAATCCGTCTGGCTCTGCCATTTCTTCAATTGTTCTATATATTGTGGTCTATCAACTATTTTTTCTGTCCCTTGTAACATATTTATTCTCCTATCTTTTATAAAATTATAATTTACAAAAATATAAGAATCAAGATAAATGTAAAATATATTTTACAAACACATCAAGCATTGTTTTTGTTAAATACGTCTTCGATTGTTCATTATACCAGTAAATATGAATATTCCTATTATTTCTAAACATATTTGTATTAATACTGACTTGGTCATTTGGCATTATTTTCTTCTTGTTGATATCTATTTATGTAAATTAATTAGAAGATTTTTAAATATTTTATTAGTATACTTAAATTAGAAGTAATGAATAAAGGTGACTAATGAGTGTAACAACTTCTAAGATTATAACTTTTTTAAAAACTCATGCTAAAGATTTTACTGATAGTAAAAGATGTTTTATTATTGTTACGCATGTTGTTTCTAATAGTATAGATTTTTTAGAGGTCTTGGCTTCTAAGGGAAGAATAGCTGGAGTTATTGCTAAACCTAATTCTGTTGATCATGCTGCGTTTTCTAAAATGAGAGCAAAAAAAATTCCCTTTATTAATGTAGCAAGAGATGATTTACGCTTAGAAGATACGGTCAAACAGAAAATTATTCCCTTAGTTAAAGAGGATGAGAAATTAATAATTATTGATACCGGAGGTTATTTTGCTCCATCATTAGAGGTGCTGAATTCATATTCTTGTATTGCTGGAATTGTTGAAGATACAGAAAATGGCTTTCAAAAATATGAAAAAGCGCTACATACCCTTTCTAAAAATAATATTCCAATCGTTTCAATAGCCCGTAGCCGTGCTAAAGATTTTGAAGATTACTTAGTAGGTCGTTTTATTGCTAAAGCAACGATTGATAAGATACACGAAAAATTTTTGATGAATTTTACTCCTCAAATCGGAATAATCGGGTTTGGCGAAGTCGGACGAGGGAGTGCTTTTTATCTGCGAGAAGATAAAAAACTAAAAGTTAGTATATATGATAAAAATATAGAAGTTAGAAAGCTTGCAAAAATAAGTAATTTTGTGGTCATATCAAAACGAAAATTACTTGAAACTTCAGATATATTAATTTGTGCTACAGGAAATAAGTCTATAACAGATAAAGATTTAAGGTATATTAAAAAGGGATGTATTATATCGTCATGCACATCCAAAGATGATGAGTTTGATCTCTCAACGGAGGTTTCGGAGCTTAATGATATCATTTTTTTAAATGGCGGAAATGCAATAAATTTTACATATCCGGAAAAATGTACTCAGATGTTATTTCCATATATTTATCTTACATTTTCGGCTTTAATTACATGTATTGTAAAATTGGATAGGAAAGAGATAAAGGCTTCGAATCAGATAAAAACTTTATCTCATCGTGAAGAAAAAAGTTTAATTTCTCGCTTTTTTAATGAAATACAAAGTAACAATGATAATGATTGTTTTGTAAACAAAATAAAATCTACTAATTTATGGAGGCGTTTAGAATGCAAGAACACGATATCATAAATATGACATATAAATTTGCAGAGGAATATCATGCCTCAGATAATTCTGGACATGATTTTGAACATATAAAACGCGTCTACGCAAACGTAAATAAGTTGCTTGAAAGTGAGAAAAATGCAAATAACTTTATTGCTAAGATGAGTGCTTTGTTACATGATGTAGATGATCACAAATTAAATACGGATGGTAAAAATACAGAAAGGTTTTTACGTAAGATCGGACTTGAAAATAAAATAATAGATCAAATACTCGAAACGATAGGTGCTATTAGTTTTTCCCAAAGCGGGTGCAATCCTAATTTTAAAACATTAGAAATGAAGTTGTTATCAGATGCCGATAAATTAGATGCCATGGGGGCTATCGGAATTTGCAGGGCTATTTGTTTTGGAAATTCGCGGCAGCAACCTTTGTTTAATAGTAATGAATTTCCCTGTGCTGAAAATAATAAAAAACATGTTATAAATCATTTTTTTGAAAAACTTTTACAACTAAAAAAAGCCATGCAGACAGAAGTTGGCAAAAAAGAAGCAGACAACAGACATCAGTTTATGGTCAGTTTTTTATATCAGTTTTTTGAAGAACAAAAACAAGATGATTGGAAAGAATATCTGAAAAATTATCTGGATAATTTCTGATTATAAAAGAAGTTACGTAAATGAGCCGTGGTAGCTGTATCAATTTTCAATATTTGTTTTGCCATTTCTTGAGCATTAAGATTATCAGTATTGAGAAATAATGTTTGAAAATTTGTTTTTGTTAGAAAAAAATTTTTATTTTTATTATTGAATTTTTCATCCAAATAAAATTCCGGCATATCAAAATCTCCTCGGTCATAACATCTTTGTCTACGAGTATCACCATTTACATCCAAATAGACAACTAGGTCAGGTTGTATAACCCGGCTCATGATTTCTTTATCCGCTAAAAATCTGCTGCAATCATCATTGTTCATCGCATATTCGTAAGCAAATAATGTTAAAAAAGATCTATCCAAAACAATATTTGATGATTTATTAAGATATGTATCTTTTCTTCTCTTTTCTATTTTAAGTAATAACCCCAATGCATTCTGGCCAGCATTATGAAGATTATCTAGCTGCTGTTGTTCCGCCGGAGTGATAAAATCCATGTATTCTGGAACCATCAGATAAGAATATTTTGTCAATTCTTTTGCGAGAGTCGTTTTTCCGCCACATATACCACCTTCTAATGCAATAATCATATTTCACTCCAACATTTTTAATAATGTTAATACATGCTCTGCACTTTCAACACAAAAGCTTGTTCCCCCTAATTTTTTGAATATGTCACAATTTCTTTTTGAATTATCGAGTAAAACAGATTTTTTGATGTCTGAATTACTATCGGATAGTGCTTTTGTGAACAAAGATTCTTCTGTAGAGTCATCTTTTAATTTTCCATAGTCGGCAGAATTATAAATTTTATCAAAATGCTGCTTTAACTTTAATCTAGGTTCGGTAAAACGGGTAAAGCTGTCCATATTATCCGTAATTAAAAAGACGTTGTTATTTTTTCTGCACTTATCTATAGCCATTAAAATTTCTGATTTTACAATCATCGTTTCGCAGTCATTCACAAATATCTCAAAAATATCTTCATAATTCAATCCGCGATTTTCGCTAATAAAATGACAAACTTGTTCAGAAGTTAAGTTTCCACGCATCCAATCTTCAACAATATTTCCATTATCTCGAAACAAGAATGGCTCAAATTTTTGTTTAAATGCATCAGGAGCACTTCTCCAGAAATAATCAAAACATATAGTTCCGTCAAAATCGATAAAGATATTTTGCTTTTTCATATTGTTTTCCTAAAAATCTTATATATAATAAGCTTAACTATATAGTACAGGATTACAGATGCAAGATATTTTTTTATCTCCACACTATGATGATATTGCATTTTCTTTGAGCTCATTTTTTCATAAGAATGATATTATAATAAATATTTTTACGGAATCTAATTACATAGAAAATAAAAATATGAATTTAACAATGTCTGTGTCCGAATTAAGAGAAAAGGAAGAACAAGACTTTATATCAAAAAATGGCCTGAAATATATTAAACTTGGGTTTCAGGATCGGAGTTTAATTGGTACACCCTTTTCTTTTTTTCATACTATTAAGGGAAATGCAGAATTAGAAAGGGTCTTAATTGATAATTTAATGAATTTAAGAACTTTTGATAACCAACATGTTTATTGTCCATTAGGCATAGGCAAACATTATAACCACTTGGAAACATTTGACATCATATATAAAAATTATTCCCACCTAGCTAAATTTTTTAAAATAATATTTTACGCAGATATTCCTTATATATATTATAAAAATAACTATCAAAATAGGATGAAATATTTGCATGAATTCTTTCAGCAATATGGTTTGACAGCTAAAATTATTAAATTGAATAAGGAAGAAGTTGCCAAAAAAGTTAATAATTTAAAATTATACAAGAGCCAATTTGCCTGTTTAAACGATAATTTTATTCAAGAAAGAATTGGCGGTGTTCAAAAAGATTTTAAAGAGATAATCTTTTCTTAATGATTGTAATAAATTCACTCCCAATATCTCGAATAAACTTTTTACTGCCTTGCAACGCTTGTTCATGGAGCTTTGTATAAAAGTTTATATTATTGCATTTGTTTATAGCTTCTTTCCAGATATTTACATCCAAATTATCCAATAAAATTCCGGATCCATTTAAGGCTTCAGCAATTCCCCCTTTGTTGTGTGCAATAACGGGGATTCCTCTAATAGATGCCTCAACAATAACTCTACCAAAGGCTTCTTCAACAATAGAAGGTACTATCAATAACTTAGTTTCATTCCAAATATTATTCATATCCATTTGAAGTGGGTAATATGTAATATTGGAAGACATATAGTCACAAAAGTCCTCATTTTTATACCATCCTTCGACAGCTATAAACTGTTCATGAGGCATTTCCTTTGCTAATTTTAAAACAAAATCAGAACCTTTTTCTTTTACGGGATTTATAAATGTAATTTTCTTTCCAAAATTAACACATGTTTTCTCAGGATTAAAACAAGGGTAGAAAACAATATTAGGTATATCATACCATTTACTGGACAAATTTTTGATAAATTTAGACGTGCTGAATAAAATATCTGGTTTTCCTTCGGCCACAGCCATTCCTTCCTTATTGGCAGAATGCAGCCAACCGATAGTGAATGGAATATATCTTTTCGCAATTTGAGTTAATTCGTCAGAGTCTTCCATAGATAGAATGGCCACGGTAATTTGTTTATTATATTCGTTTAATAAACTTTTCAACTGTTTATTAAAATCATGCTGACGAAACAAGTAACATTCTATTCCTGAATATGTATAAGTAATTTTTTCATTTGAACAAGAGATATTTTCTATAGCAGGCATATCATTCAGAAGTTTCCTGTATAGAGCCTGTCTTTCTTCAGCCGGAAAAGTCGGATTTTCTATACTACCGACAAAAAGAACTCTGTGTTTCATCTTTGTTAAATTTTGAGCCAGAAAATTGTGAGTAATTTCTGCTCCTCCTAAAAACAGCGGAGGCGTAGGTCGTTTTGTGATAAAAATAAAAAACATTGCAACCTCATAAATTCTAATATAAACCTTATGGTATACAGAAGGAGTTAAAAGATGGTGAAAAATATTTATGTTGTTTGCCCCACCTATAGAAAAAGACATGAAAATTCTTTCAGAGAAATAGGAGTTCTGTTTCTGATTAAAAGTGTTTTGCGTCAAGATAACATTCGCCTTTGTATAGTTGATTCTAGTTCTAAACCCCTCAGTGTTTTTGAGAACAAGCCGGTAATTAATAACAATATTATTTATTTACATGCACCAAGTAAGAAGGAGATGGTTGAAAAATATTCCAGTATTGTTCCCAAAGCGGTTGACTTTTGTATAACGAAAGAACACAAAAATTTTGCTTCTGAACTAGAACGAGTCTCTTCGTGGAGTAATTTTATTCCGTGGGATAAAGATTTTCCTAGCCATGGGACACTGAAAAGCCACTTTTTACAAAAACGTCCATCAATAGGGATGAAACGTAATATAGCAATTGCGGCTCTTGATGAAGTATTTAACGATGGTGATGTGATATGTTACGCAGATGATGATGATTTTAGAGCCGCCCAGTATTTCAATGATATGGCTTCTTTTTTACGGGATAATGATTTTATTAGAATTTCAAAATGGCTGACATGTTGCTTTGATTCTGATCCTAATAATCCAATATGTGGTATTCATAATATTTCATTTAAACAAGATATAAATGGCTATTTTAGCTTACAAAAAAGAAAAAGTGATACTCTTTTTAATTCAAAAAATATTAACTTTTGCGGCTTCTCCGTAGAGGAACATTATTCAAAAATTAAAAATTTAGCTTTTTCTCCAATTTCATATGATGGGGCTATGCATGTCTTTTCCACACAGTTATGGCGAAAATCGGTAGAAGCATTTGGTGGAATTCCGCCAGTCAGTTTGGGTGAGGATACTTGTTTTTTTAAGAGTTGCCAAAATTATTTTGGAAAAAATTTTAAATACGATTTGATTAACAATAAAAAACTTAATTTTTTGAGAGGTTCTGGTAACAATGCATCTCTTATCCAATGGACTGATAACATTTCAATTGATGCCGTACCCCAATGGGCATCACAAACAATTACAAATGTTTTTGCTCTTTTAAAATTTCCTGAAAAACGGCACCAGTTAGAAGACAAAATATCGTGTAGTATTAAGTAATATCATTTACTCCAAATTCATTCTTATAAAATGAGTTGCCAATTCTTTATCTCTCCCGCATACTCTCGTTCAGATACTTCATCACCGGCGAGAGCAGATATTCGATCACGCGGCGTTTGCCGGTTTTGATTTCCGCCGTCACGCTCATGCCGGGTTTAAGCTGTATAATCTGTCCGTCGGCTTTTATTTTGTTATCCAAGAGCGTCAGCCGGGCATTAAATACCAAACCGAGTTTTTCGTCCTGTATCGCATCACCCGAGATGTTGCGGACTTTGCCTTTAATTGTACCATATTTGGTGAACGGGAAGCTGTCGATTTTGATTTCCACGTCTTGCTCCGGCCGCACAAAGCCGATGTCTTTGTTCAAAATCTGCACTTCAGCCTCAAGCTTGTAATCTTCCGGCACAAGGTTCATAATCGGCTTGGCGGTTTCGACCACGCCGCCTTTGGTGTGATAAACCAGCTGCTGAACATACCCCGAAAGCGGCGCTTTAACGATGGTGCGTTTCAAAGCTTCCTGATATTTAATCAGTTCCTGCTGGTAAGACGCAAGCTTCTCTCGGCTTTCGGTCAGCTCTTGCATAATATTCTTGTCAAACTCCGCCAGATATTGCCGCAGTTCTTTTTTTAAGCTCTCAATATTCGCCTCAGTCTCGGCCATTTTCTTAGCCTGTACGTTGCGCTGCTCCTGCAAATTGGTCAATTCTTCTTCCTGCTCCAGAAAAGTCAGCCGCGCCAAAAGCTTCTTATCCACGAGGATTTTCTTTTTCTCAATCCGCTCCTGCACACTCGGCAGCAGTTTCTCAATACGGGTCAAATCAGCCTGAATGGTGTCTTTTTCTTTCTCAGCCTTGGTAATCTGCCCGTTCAGGACTTCAATCTTTGCCGCTTTCTCGGTCATCTGGCTTTTAAGCAAATCCGTGTGCATTTTAATTAAATATTCGTCAATATCCGGATTATAGCTGAAATTCTTCTCCGGATCGTCCGATAACAGGGCTTTCAGTCTTGAAATCGCGATTTCCAAAGCTTCCATTTCGTTTTCCACCCGATTAATGTTCGCCAGAACCTCGGTCTGGTTAAATTTAATCAAATCCTGTCCTTCTTTGACATATTGCCCTTCCTGAACATAGATTTCTTCAATCTCGCTGTCGGTCAGGGTTTGAATGGTCTTGATGTTTGAGGCAGGCATCAGTTTTCCAGCAGAAGTAGCAATAATGTCGATTTTGCCTAAGATTGACCACAAAATCAGCACCGTAAACATCAGTATGATGACGTATGTCAATAACCTGGCTGCATGAGACGGCGGCATTTCGGTCACTTCCAAAACCGCCGGCAGAAATTCTTTTTCATGCTCGTTCATACCCTTGACTTTGCTATCCTTAGTCGCCTTCTCTTGTAATAAAGCCAACTTGGCAATTGTCCAATAGTGGGAAAGCTCGCTTTTAATACCTTCCCACCAGTCACATAGATTCTCAAATTTTTCTCGCATATTCCACCTCTACTCAGCAGCAACCTCGTTTGGCACAATCGGCGCGGTCTGGCTGTTCCAGAGATAAGCATAGCGTCCGCCGCGTTTCAAAAGCTCCTCATGCGTGCCGGTTTCGGTAATCTCGCCTTTTTCAATGGTAATAATCTGGTCGCATTCCCGCACGGTCGAGAGCCGGTGCGCAATCATAAACACCGTCCGCCCTTTACAGATTGATGCCATATTCTGCTGGATAATCCGTTCGGATTCATAATCAAGCGCCGAGGTCGCCTCGTCAAAAATCAAAATCCGCGGATTGTTGACCAAAGCTCTGGCAATTGCAATCCGTTGCCGCTGCCCGCCGGAAAGGTTGCTGCCGCCC